>Ga0233437_1001198_pt1 | contig 49647 bp, 65 predicted proteins | sample SI_122_August201_FD_182714 | JGI IMG/M metagenome (GOLD analysis project Ga0233437, IMG submission 182714) | Seawater microbial communities from Saanich Inlet, British Columbia, Canada - SI_122_August2016_200_MG | ecosystem: Environmental > Aquatic > Marine > Inlet | place: Canada: British... | reverse complement strand
CGTCGTTTCACTCCTTACCCTCACTTAACAGGGCTTATGAGGAAATTTGCTCGGCTCGCAAATTTCCCAAATTTCTTCCGCTTCGCTCCAGAAACTTCTCTTAATCGCGATGTTCAACGAAATAAAAATTGATTTTTTCCGCCCCCTAAATTAGTCGCGATTTTTCAATAAATATATAAACTTGTTTTTCTTTTTTTGTTCAAGATGGTGCAAATTCATTATATTATTTATGGACTCTATATTGTTTTTGATATTTTTATCTATAGATATGAATTTGCAAAATATAAGAAAAACACTCCCTACAATTCTGCCAAGAAAAAAGATAATTTTTTCAAAAGATTTTTTTTAGGAATACTTGGAGGAATTCATTATGCTCATTTTGTTGGAACTTATAGTCATAAGAAATATAATACTCAAGTATTCACTCCTGAAACTTTTGAATGTTTTGTCGCAGGAAGTGTGGCAGGATTGTTTTTGATTGGATATCCTATTGTTGCAGGGTATTTATATCAAGCAATTGGAATAATTGGATTTTCAATTATGCTTATTCCAATTATTCTTAATTTGATTGGGATATCCAAGGACAAGAAAAATCGCGCAAAATAGTTCTTCCCTCCCTAAAAATCAATTTTTACTCACGAGGACGCTTCTTGCGTCAGCTCGTGTTTTTTCTTACGAAAAAATCGCTGAACAGGGGATAAAGAGAAAAATCTTTTTGCTTACGCAAATTTTCTTTTTGAAAACCAGATTTTTCCCAAATTCTTCTTCCAGCTCGAGCCTGCGAGGTTCCGCTCCAGTCTCGAGGTCAGAAGAACTTCCCTTATCCCCGATGTTATGTGCAATTATTTTCAAGGGCTAAATTAAAAGGGGCTTAAGATTTTAGAAACATTTATATTCTCATTTAGGAGATTTCTTCACATGGATGTTTTAATCAGAAAAGCAAAAAAGAAAGATGTGGATGAAGTCTATAATGTTTTATTAGAAATGATTAAATCTGAAGATGCCTCATCCAAAAGAGTAAGTCAGTTTTTAATGGATTCAAGGAAAAAACGATCTGATTTTCAAGATTCTGCTAAACAAGAATTGATTAGAGAATTTAGAGAACGAAATTCAACATATTTAGTAGCAGAATTGAATGATAAAATTATTGGATATATTAGAGGGAATATTATCCAGAATAAAGACCCATTTTTCCAAGTCACAAAAATTGGTTATCTAAATGCATTGGCAGTATTAAAAAACCATTCTGGAAAAGGTATTGCTTCCAAGTTGAATAAATCATTGGAAAAATGGTTTAAAGAGAATGAATGTTCACAGATACACCTAGAAGTATTTGAAAATAATCCCGCAACAAAAATTTATGAAAAATGGGGATATAAAACATTCAATAGAAAAATGGGTAAAAAAATATAGTCCCAAGCCCCTTTATTCTTGTCCTTAATGTATCGCATTAACTCATTAGATGGACCGCCCTTAAAAATAACTGAGCCTTCGGCTTTTTTTCTTGCAGAAAAAACCCATAACAGCAGTTTAAGAGTTCCAGCTTGCAGCTTCCACCCAAATTCAATCTCCGAGCGCTTCGCCTCGGTTCTTGAACTTTCTTAAACTCGCAATGTTATGAAATTTGGTTTCTTAACAGAAAGCCCCAAAAAGTTTTTATATCATTTATAATTTAACAATAATATGGCAATGATTTATGCATCAGAAAATTTTTTCGTAGAAGCAGTTGAAAAACCGCATGTGGATAGAGATGATGGCGGACACATTAAAATCTGCCCAAAAGTTAGAATTCTCGATAGGCAACAGCTCTCTCCTAAACAAGCAATTGAATTAATGAGATTAACAGTTGTTGTGGGTCAAGCTATGACTAAAATAATGACTGAGCATGGAGTTGATATTGGCAGACTTAATTATCAAGACAATGGCAATTGGAGTGTCTTCAGGCCCGAAGGTCCATATCAGCACATTCATTTATATGGGAGAGCAAAAAGTGCTAAGGCCCAAAAATATGGACAAGCGTGTTTTTTCCCACATAGAGAAGAGAAACCTGAATATTACGAGAATTTCAAACCGCTTAACGAAGATGATGTTAAAGATATAAAAACTGAAATCGAAAAATTATTTAAAGAAGAAAAATTTTCTGATTCTAACTGGGGGCTTTCCTAAAACCAAAGACCTAGACCCTAAATCCAGTAAAAGCCCAAAAAAGGAATGACAAAACAAAAACAACTAAAGGGGTTATAAGAACAGTTACCAACCCTTTAACCCACATCGGCCACCTTGTAAAATTTAACGCCCCAAACATTCCCACAAGTACCCACACAAAAAATAGGCACATAATCAAAATTTGATTTGGAACCAATTTCGCAAAAAGAGGGGTAATTGCTATCAAAACTACTGCACCTACAATCAATATCCAATTAAACCGTTTGGTATCCATAAATACCAATAATATTGAAAACTTATAAGCCTTATTATTTTTCGAAACACTTAAAAATACCTCTAAATTACTACTTTTAGGTAATCAAAATGAAATCTATAGAAAAAAACATACTAAAATCGTTTAATCTAGCAAAAAGCGACATAATTCAGTTACAAAACAAGGTAATAGACCTATCTAGAAATCAAAAAGTACTTGTCGAAAGGCTAGAAAAACTAAACCAACCTGTTAAAAAAACAGTTACAAAAAAGTCAAAAACATTCGTAGCAGCTAAAGAAGGTAAAAAATTCCACATAAAAGAATGTCCATTTGCAAAAAATATTAAACCAAAAAGCAAACTTACATTCAAATCCAAAAACACTGCCTTAAACAAAGGTTACAAGCCTTGTAATTGTGTTAAATAATTAATTATTTCTTTTATTTTATATCCTTTTGTTGTATTTACAACTAACAAACTATGTTTTTTCTCTTTAGCTTCAATAACAAAACTATCAAAGATCTCAACTTCAATATTTTCTTTTATCTTTTCAGGAGAATATTTTCTTTTTTTCAACCTATCTCTCAAAACATCAATCTCGCAAGTCATAACAATACATAAATCAACATATTTCTTAGAAATTAAATGACTAAAAATAGAATCAATAACTAAACTCTTTTTAGCTTTCTTTATTTTCTCAACTAAAAACTTAATTAATTTCTTTTCATCTATAATTTCACATTTATTCTTTTCATCAAATCCGGAAGATAATTTATTTTTCTTTATTTCATTAGTAACATCTAAATATTCAAACTTCAAAGATTTAGCTAATTTTTTAGATAAAGTTGTCTTTCCTGAACCAACAGAACCCGAAACGCAAATTATTTTCATCCTATAACAGTTCCTTTAAACTTCTTCCCTTTCAAAACCTTTCCTAAATTCTTCAACTCTTTACTAACTATCAAAGTCTTTATTTTATTTTTTTTAATCAATTTGGCAGAAGCTTGATCTAAAATAAAATGTTGTCCGGCCTTAAACTTAATCTTATTAATCATATCCAAAAAATCATCATAATTAATTTCCTTAATCAACTTAGCTCCCTTAATGTGGGGATCCTTATTATACAATCCATGAACATCAGTAATATTCACAAAAAAATCTGCATTTATTTCACTAGCAATCTCAACAGCATTACCATCAGAGGTCATTCCTTTTTTCATACCCAAAGCACCACAAACAACTAAATTATCTTTCTTCAAATCACTTTTAACTGCCCTCATATTTTCAGGAATTCTTTCCGTAATACCTAAAAAACCCCTAACTAACCTAGCATTAATTCTAGTAGCAGCAATGCCAATCATCGCGTATGCCTTACTGCCCGCATGTTCTTTCAATAAAGGATCAATATATTTCCTGGCAGTTTTTCCACCTCCACAAACAATAACAATTTTATTTTTCTTAGAAATACGATTAATCATTTTTTTAAATTTCTTCAAATAATTATAATCAATTTCATTAGGGATAATAACGCTACCACCTAAACTCATAACAATCTTTTTCATTAACTAACTTTTAGAAACGTCTCTATTTAAACTTTATCATAATAATTAATTTAAACTCCAAAAAACAACACAACAAAATGATAATTGGATTAACTGGATATTACTGTTCTGGAAAAGATTACGCAGCAAAATACTTAGAATCAAAAGGATTCATACATTTCTCCTTGTCTGATGAAATAAGAAAAGAACTAACAAATAGAAATATAGAAATAACCAGAACAAATTTAATAAATTTAGGAAACGAACTAAGAAAAGAACACGGTCCCAACGTCTTAGCAAAAAAAGTTATCCAAAACTTTGAACCAAATAAAAACTATGTAATCTCCTCAATAAGAAACATTCATGAAGCACTAGAACTAAAAAAATTAGGTAATTTTAAACTAATAAATGTAGAATCCCCAATAGAAATACGATTTGGAAGAATAAACGAAAGAGACAGAGAAGAAGATCCAAAAACAATTGAAGAATTAAAAGAAAAAGAAAAAGTTGAACAATCATCGGATGAATCAAAACAACAATTACACAAAATAAAAGAAATGTCAGATATAACAATTCTAAATGATTCTACATTAGAAATATTGTACGAAAGAGTTCAATCAACAGTAAACAATCTAGAATCGTGAACATCAAAAATCTTAGCTCTAGCACCCGCATCTAACCAGCCATGTAAATAATTTAAAGCAGCAAAAGCATTAACATAATCATCTTTCTCAAAGAAATGTTTAGCATCACTCAAATATCTAGAAATCATATCCAAAAAATCTTCTGCAACCTCTTTCATCTCAGGATTAACATTCTTTTTAGCCAATTCATAAGCTTCACTAGATACAGAAAAATATTTTTCCAACTTCTCTTTGGTAATTTCTTTCATAGCAACTAAAAAATATAGATTCCTTATAAATATATCTATATAAATAAACTACAGTTCCCCTAAACATGCCAAGAGCAATATCAGAAGGTCTCGATGCAATATTAGATGAAAAATTTCCGGTCTTAGACCATGGATTTATAATTCCGGTGGATTACATGGGGAATGACCCAGCGATAGTCCAAGCTGCAAGAACAAGTTATGGAAAAGGGACAAAAAAAGTTTCCGAAGATAGAGAGCTAATAAGATATTTAATGAGACATAGGCACACCACCCCCCTTGAAATGTGTGAATTAAAACTCCACGTAATGGTTCCAATGGATATATGGAGACAGTGGATACGTCATAGGACTGCATCAGTAAATGAATACTCAACAAGATATTCAGAAGCAATAGATGAGAAAAAAACAACTTCCCCCGAAGAATGGAGATTACAGGGTCATCACAACAGACAAGGCAGCGAAGGTTTTTTAGATTCAGAAAGGGGAAAAATTTTATCCTTAAGAGAAGGCGAATTTCATAAAGAAGCAGAGAAAATATACAAAGAAAGAATAGACGCAGGAATAGCAAGAGAACAAGCAAGAAAAGATTTGCCCTTATCTTCATACACCCGGGCATATTGGAAAATGGACTTACATAATCTTCTTCACTTCTCAGCACTAAGATTAGACAAAAAGGCACAATTAGAAATCAGAGAGTATGCCCAGACAATTGGCAAAATTGTAAAAGCTTGGGTACCAATAACATGGGAAGCATTCGAAGATTATAGATTAAATGCTCTAACTCTTTCACAACCCGAATTACAAGTAAACATGTTAGTAGCGAAAGGTCTGACTTTGGACGAAGCACTGGTAGCTGCAGAGATAACAAATAAAACAGAGGCCAGAGAAATAAGAGAAAAGTTTAAACTAATGTATCCAAATGACTAAAAAATGGCTAAATTTATAGTATTCGAAGGAATAGACGGATGTGGAAAAACATCACAAATTCTACACACAATAAATTTCCTAAAAGATTTCAAACCAATATTTCTATCAAAAGAACCTTCAACACTAAAAACAGGAAAACTAATCAAAAAACTTCTAAAAGAACAAACCGATCCAAAATCCAATGCAGAACTCTTTACAAAATTATACAGAAAAGACAGAGAAGAACATAATAAATTAATAAAACATCAACTGAATCTAGGAAACATAGTAATTCTAGACAGATATTACTATTCTTCAATTGCATACCAACAAGCCCAAGGGACAGATGTAAAAAAAATACTAAAACAATCAAAAAAATTCATAGCTCCAGATTTAACAATAATTTTAGATATCCCTGCAAAAACGGCAGTTCAAAGATTAAAAGCAAGAGGCAGCAAAGAAGAAAAATTTGAAAAACTAAAATTCTTAGAAGAGTTAAGAGAAATATATCTAAAAATGCCTTTCTATGGAGAAAAATTTTTAGACAAAGGCTCTTCAAAAAAAGAAAACATAAAAATAATAGACGGAAGCAGAACCCCAGAAAAAGTTTTTGAAGAAATAAAAGAAGAATTAAAAAAATTATAAAAACATTTATAAACAATTTTTCCCAAAACTAACTTATGTATCTTGGGATTTATTTTGCTGTGATATTAAGCATAATCCACTTCATAAGTGAATACTTTGCAAATTTCACAAAAAAACACATAATGAAAATAATGAGTCTCGCAGCAGGAATACTACTTTCAATACTATTTCTTGAAATGTTACCAATCTTTACAAACTTAGTAAAAGATACCGATCCTTTATTATTTTTATTTCCCTTAATGGGTTTCGTAGGATTCCATTCAATAAGGGCATACAATTTCAAACATATAAAAACAAAAAAAGAATTAAAAGCCAGATTTAGAAAAAATCACATAATCGCATTTTTCATAGAACATTTTATTTTGGGATTTATGTTAACTCTAACTTTCAGAACACCATTAGTTTCAATATTATTATTCCTTCCATTCATCTTACTAACCGTCTCTTCATCAGTCCTACTAAAAATAATCGACAAAACCTCTAAAACCGCAATGCCTAAATTAATTCTAGGTTCATCAACATTGTTAGGGGCATTAGTTGGAACATTCTTCTCTTTTCATAAAGTACTCTTTGCAGCAGCTTTCGGTTACGCATTAGGTTCATTATTATACATAGTTTCAAGAGACATAATGCCCCAAGAAGAAAAGAAAGAAAACCTAACATTTTTCTCAATAGGTCTAGCATCAACAACAATATTATTAATTGTAATTCAAACCTTCTTTTGAAGTTGAACTGAAGGAGAATATTTCTTAAACGTTCTTTTCAAAAACCATAAAGAAAAAAGTAGCCAAACAATAGCACCAATGACCACAAAGACCGCATACAAAATTTTATCTGCCATTAAACAAAATTTTGAAAAAGAACTATTTAAAACTTTCTAAGGAATAGTAATTACTTAACCATAGTAACATATAGAAACACTTATAAACAAAAATAAACTCAAAAAACTATGAAAAATGGCCAAAACTATCAGAAAATCATACTTTCAAGAACCAACTGCTGGAGAAATCAAACAATATAGCAGAATTAGAGATATTTCTAGACATTTTGTAGGTGAAATAGAAGATTTATGTGAAGACGAGGCTTTAATTTTACACGCAAATTTAATACCAAAATCTTTCAGAAATGGAAGACATTTTCTAAAACACGGGCCAGAAGTAATGCTTCCTAGAAGAAAAACTTTGGAAGAAGCAATTAGATACAGAAAAACTCCTGTACAACTAAGGGAAATGGCTTTTGACGGAATAAGAACACCTTTCCACCCAGGATATTCAATAATGCCTTTTGTAGGTAAGGATCAAAGAAAAAGAAGGTTCTCATTAGTAGAAGAGCTTGAAGGAGCAAAAATATTTGCATATTCACATCAAAATCCTGCAACCGGCATAGAAGTAAAACCCTACGATGATTCGGCAGCTGTAGAAACGCAAGGAGCAGAAATTATTGTAAGTGTACCCTCAAGAACACAAAAACAACCTAGACACAAATTTAAATTTAGCTCAGTTCCCATAGTTGATTCTAAAGAAAAATGGGGAATAGCACATAACATTGCAACAGATCATACTTGCGATAGAAAAAGATTTGACATTAGATATAGATATAAAGATGATAAAGAAAGTTCAAGAGTTTTTAATTTCTGTGCTCATGAAGCAGCAGCTTACTTAGCTATAATTGATCATTATTGGTTAAATGAAAAAAACATTAGACCCTTAGAAATGAGTCAATTTGCAATTCCAACTCAAGACACAGTAGATTTCTATAGAAAATTATCTGAAAACTGTTTAATACAAGGTAAAGACGAAACTAAACCAAGAAAACTAACAAAGGCAGAAAAAGAAATTTTACTTTGGGGCCTAGTTCAAAATAAAGGACATGATGCCACTTTCTTTGCAACTGAAAAAGTTAGGGATTATGATTGGGGAAAATGACTCGAAAACCAAATGGCTATTGGCCAAACTTAGAAAACATTGAAAGAGAAGCTAGAGAACTTATTGAAAAACATAATTTAGAAAAAATTCCCAGCGGTATCGAATTAACAAAAATGGGGGAGTCTGGTCTTTCCGGCGCAATCTCAAATCACTACCCGGGAGGATTCATAGGATTAAGAAAAGCACTCGGAGAAGAAGGGATAATTAAATCAAAAGGTTACTGGCCAAACCCCGAAAATATTGAAAGAGAAACTGGAGAATTTATGGAAAAACATGAATTCGATATATTGCCCAATAGAACTAAATTGGCTGAAATGGGAGAATCTGCCCTTGGTAGTGCCATCTCAAAACATTACCCTGGAGGATTCAGAGCACTAAGAAAAGCACTCGGAGAAGAAAGGATAATTAAATCAAAAGGTTACTGGCCAAACCAGGAAAATATTGAAAGAGAAACTAGAGAATTTATGGAAAAACATGAATTCGATATATTGCCCTCCGAGAATACATTGGGAGAAATGGGAAGATTAGATCTCGGAAACTCAATTTCAAGGCATTACCCTGGGGGGTTTAGAGGATTAAGGGCCGCATTAGGAGAAGAAAGGATAATGAAACCGAAAGGTTACTGGCCAAACCCAGAAAATATTGAAAGGGAAGCTAGAGAACTAATAGAAGAACATAACTTAGAAAGAATACCTAGCTTACATAAATTGGGAGAAATGGGAAGGTCAGATATAGGTAATGCAATAGTTACTCATTATCCCGGAGGATTTGGGGCACTAAGAAAAGCACTCGGAGAAGAAAAAATTCCCAAAAACTTTAACAAAGACCTAAGAAAACTCTACGCCCAACACAAACAATTACTAGAAGAAACTAAAGGGAAAAAAAGAAAAGGAAAACTACATTATTTAGTAGGATTTGGAAAATCTTTCGAGAACTATGTAGGAATTTTATTAGCATTAGAAAACTCCGAAGTAGAACATCAATTTAAAATAGAAACAAAAAATTCATTCAGAATAATTGATTTCGTACAAAATAGTCAAAGCTATATTTCACTAGAAGATGCAATAGATGACTTAATTGAAGTAAAATCCGGAAGAACATTAAACTCACATGACAAATCACAATTAGAAGATTTCTTAGAACAAGGGGAAGAAATAACTTATGTAGTCCATGATAGAGAAAGCCAACTAGCAAAAAGTATACAAATAATCGCAGAAGAAAGAGGAATAAAAATAAACATAGTAACTCCTCAAGAATTAGAAACTTTCTCAAGAGTTGAAGGAACAAATCTAGAGGACGTATTTACCAACAAAGAAAGCTACTCACAATTCATAAGAACTGGAGATAGAACACAATTAGAAACAGATTTATTCTCTATTTATGATTGGGCAAGACAAATAGAAGAAATTCCAACAGAAGCATTACACGAAATAATGGAAGCAGCATACACTCAAGACGAAACACAAAAAGAACATGTTTCAGATAATTACGGGATTGAATGGAAAACAAACCAAGAGTACTGTCAAGAATCTTTAGAAGTATTCAGTCAAGAACAAGGAAGACATTTCGATCCAGAATTAGCAAAGAAAAAAATGCTTTCAAAAATAAAAAAACTAGAAAAATTAAAAGCAGCAGATTCTGGAAAGCTAGAAGAATATTTACAAAGAGAAGAAAACTTCAGACAGCTAGAACAAGAATTAGATAAATCAATCTATGAAAATTCAGCAACATGGGCACTTCCACCAGCAGAAATAATGAGAGATAAAAACGGTGGAAATGACATTATAGTAATTAGAGATGAAGAAAATCAAGAAAGATACTACGAATTAAATGGTTCTTTAACAACCCAACATAAGGTAGACGAATGGGTAGAACAAGACAGATTAAAAGAATGTGTAAAAGATAAATATTTTGAAGCAGGGGAAGCAATAGCTGCTTAACTCAACTTCATCAACTTAGCCAATTCTGCATTAAAAACTTTAACTTCTTCTATAGTATTATACAAATAAAAACTGGCTCTAACACTCCCTTTCAAATTTTGAGTGTTATACCAAGAATGTGCACAATGCATACCACTTCTCAACATAATGTCCTTGCTAGAACTTAAAATTCCGGCAACTTCATGAGCATCAATTTTGGGAAGATTAAAATTAAAAATGCCCCTCTCGCCCCTAAAACCTACTTGCTCAGCACCAGGAACATCAACTTCTTTAACTAACTTCTTTTCATGTGCTTCAATATCATCCATTCCAATTTTCTTTAAATATTTTACAGCCTCACCAAAACCCAAAATGCCTGCATAATTTTGTAAACCTGCTTCAAATCTATTTGGTAACTCTTCTAAAACATGGCCATCATAACTAGAATCGATAACAGTCTCCCCCCCAACCAAAAAAGGCTTCATATCCTCCAAAATATTTTCATTAGCATATAAAGCACCAGTACCAGTTGGACCCAACATTTTATGTCCAGAAAAAGTCAGAAAATCAACACCCAATTTCTTAACATTAACTTCTTTATGTGGAACTGCTTGAGCAGCATCTAAATGAATTTTCGCTTTATTCTCATGAGCAATCTTAACAATCTCTTTAACCGGCAAAGTATACCCATCAAAATTTGAAGTATGTACAAAAGAAACAAAATCATAATTCTTAACGGCCTCAGAAAATTTTTCCAAATCAAACGTAAAATCCTTTTTGCTTTTCAAAACACCATACTTAAACTTCTGCCAAGGAATCAAATTAGAATTATGTTCTCTATCACTAACTAAGACTTTATCAAATTTAAACGAATTAGCAATCAAATTAATACTTTCAGTGGCATTCTTAGAAAATATAACTTCATTAGACTTTTTAGCTCCAATAAACTTCTGAACTAACTTCCTTGAAGAATTAATCTCTTCATCTAACTTAATTCCAAACCTATGAACACTTCTTCCAGCACAAGAAGGATACTCCTTATAATACTCAATAATCTTATTAACAACAGACTTAGGTTTCAAAGACATACACGCACTATCAAAGTAAATAATATCCTTTTTTAGTACAGAAAAATCCCCCCTTATTTTCTCAACATTCATTAGAAGACAAATATATAATCCATTAATAAATCTTTCTAAAACAATTATCCAGAAGACTTTTGAGGGCAATGTCCGTTATCTTGAGATTCTTTATCTAAGGAAAGAGCAATACATTTATAGAGATGGGCATCTTTCTTTAAATAACGGCACAGGGGTTCTGAACTCCCATCTTTGTAAACTTTAACAACAACACTCTCAGCATTCTCTTCAGACAACACTTTTCCACCAGCTTTATTACATCCCCTACACTCTAATTGAAAGGCACCTATTAAACCTTGTAAATCATTATCTTCTGCCATAAAAAACAGGAATCAATAACTATTAATAAATCTTTCTAATCAAGAGCATTCATGACAACCACAAACTTCACCACAAACTTCACAATCCCCAGATTCACATAAAGGATCTCCACAACTTACAGCCTCATTATTAGGCACAAAAATACATTCTTCAGGATCAGCATTTGGCCCAACGCAGTTATCATGTACAATCAAATTATAAACAGACACTCCTGAATAAATTAAACTTACAAAGAAAATAACAACAAATACCCAAGAAATCACTTCAAAATGCTTATACGCCGGCCTAGCAAACCTAGAATTTCTTCTCATTAAACTACCAACTAACTTAGCCTTCAATTTAACATCTAAGCCAGATTGACAACTTCTCAAGGTAATTCTTCTAAAAACACAATCAAAAGCCTCCTTAGCTAACGGCCTATGACTTGCAGAAAATATAGCCATTACACCAAAAACAATCATTGCGATTACACATATCATCAACTAAAAAATAAATAAGATATATAAAAAGATTTCTATAATTTTAAAAAGAATTAAAATCTACAAAATCTAATGATAGATCCAATAGCGTTCACAATAGGAACATTACAAATACATTGGTATGGGATTATTTTCGCACTAAGCTTTCTACTAGCAATTCCAATATCCATAAAATTAGGAAAACAAAGAAACATAACAAAACAACAAATCTATGATTATTTTGTTTATTTAATTCCAAGTAGCATAATTGGAGCAAGATTTTTAGCAGTAATACTAAACTTTCATTTATATCAAGACAACCTACTAAAAATATTTTACATCTGGCAAGGAGGAATGGCCTTCCACGGAGGTTTACTGGGAGCAATAATCGGGACATACCTCTTCTGTAAGAAATATAAAATACACTTCTATGATATAGCGGATATAATAGTTATCCCATTAGCATTAGGATTAAGTCTAGGAAGAATAGGAAACTTCCTTAACCAAGAATTTCCTGGAAGACTAACGAATGCCCCTTGGGGAATTTACTATGAAAACTTACAAGGACTAAGGCACCCATCACAAATATACGAATCAATAAAAAATTTCATAATATTTCTAATCTTGCTAAATTTTCACAAAGTTAAAAATATAAAAAGAGGGGTTATCTTCTGGATGTTCATAGCACTTTATTCCTTATTTAGATTTTTAATAGAATTTTTCAAAGATCAAATACTATTTTCGGGATTAACCTACGGACAATGGATTTCAATTCCCTTATTCATAATCTCAGTAATAATATTAAAGAATATACGAAAGATTTAAAAAACTCTAAGAGTAATCAAAACAAACAAGAAAGGGGGAATAAAAATTGACAGAAAAAAAATTAAACAAATGGAAAATTAGTACCTTTGTCATTCTAATCATATTTGTCTTTGTCATCTCAACATCTGGATATGGCCTATCATTCATAACCAAAGATAGTGTGACAAATGATGCTTTAGAATTTATTAATACAAATCTATTAACAGACGGAACGCAAGCAGAAATAACTGGAGACGTCACTGAAGAAGGCGGACTATACAAAATACCTGTAAGTATAAACGGCGCACCACAATTCTTATACATAACAAAATCAGGAGAATACTTAGTACAACCTTTAGTTAGTCTAAAGGAAGAAGCACAAGAAGACACAACTCCTGAACCCGAAGTTGTAGAAGACTGGACCGTATTTGAAAATGTAGTTCCTGAAGATATAAAATCAGAAATTCTACAATACACTTACGAAGAACCTAGCGAATATGATGATAGAACTGCTGAGTTTACACAAATAACGGAAATAGAAAACACAATGTTAGTATTCTATCACTCTGGCTGTGGTTGGTGTACAAAATATTACCCAGTGTTAGTAGAAGTCCAAGAAGAACAACCAGAATTAACAATCTATGCACTTGATTTAAACGACAACAGAGACATTGCAGAAGTATACCAAGTAACTGGAACACCTGCAAGCATAATAAACGGTAAATACAAAATAAGTGGGTACTTAGACAAAGAAGTTTTAGATGAAAAACTAAATCTTCTTCTTTAATTTTTTTTTCATTACTTTTATAAACCATTTAAAAACCTAAATTATCATGTGTAAAAATTGCAAACTAAAACCAGTAATCAAACTTCCAAATAGTAATATCTCTCTTTGTAAAACCTGCTTCTTAAGATATTTCGAAAGAAAAGTAAGAAAAACAGTAAGGCAATATAAACTATTCAAAAAAGGGCAACATGTGGGAGTAGCCGTTTCCGGAGGAAAAGATTCCCTAACAACTTTAAAAGTTCTAAACAAAATAATCAAACCCCAAAGAACAACTAAACTAACCGCCATTTCAATAAACGAAGGGATAAAGCCTTACAGAAATAAAACAATAGCGCACGCAGAAAAATTCTGCAAAGAAAATGATATTGAACTAAAAATATTCTCATTTGAAGAAGCATACAAAAAAACTCTAGATAAAATTCTAAAAAAGAAAAAAGATACAATCCCTTGTAGCATTTGTGGAGTCCTAAGAAGATATTTACTAAACAAAAAAGCACAAGAACTAAAATTAGATGTTCTAGCAACCGGCCATAACTTAGATGACGAAGCCCAAACAATCCTAATGAACCAATTTAGAAACAACGTGGCCGCTTCAGCACGTTTAGGCCCAATAACTGGAATAAAGAATAACAAAAAATTTGTAAGAAGAATAAAACCATTATATTTCTTAACCGAAAAAGAAATCATGACTTATGCAATTCTCAATAAAATTTCAGTAGAACACTCCAGATGCCCATACTCAAAAGAAGCATTTAGAGACGAAGTAAGAGCAACATTGAACAACCTAAATAAAAAATATCCTTCCACAAAATTTTCAATAATAAATTCATTTATAGAAATGCTTCCATTACTAAAAAAGAATTACAAAAAATCAAAAATAAATTACTGTAATAACTGCGAAGAGCCGTGCTCACAAGAAACATGCCAAACATGCAAAATACTAGAGGGAATAAAATGAAAATAAAAATTTTAGACCACCAAGATAAAATAAAGAAAACTCTAGATGTTTCTTCAATAAAAGAGGCAGCCGAAAAATTAAATATTAACCTAGAAGAAACAGTAATCCTAAAAAATGGGGAATTAACAACCGAAGATACTAAACTAAAAGAAAACGATAGAATAAGATTTATCACAACCTCTTCTGGTGGATAAAAAAACTTATAAGCAACTAAAGACTTCCTAAATTACTATGTACAAAGCAGTGGCCACATTGGCATCAATATTAGGATTAACTTCTGTTTCTCTTGCTTCTAATAACCAAGGTTTTCAATATCAAATTCCAGTGTCTGCAGATTTCCCAATGGAACAAGCAGCAGGAAACATGAACTTTGGATTAGAATTACCAGTTCCATTGCCCCTAAACTTAAGGGCCATATTAAAAACAAGCTTAAGGGTAGATAATGGTTTCAAAGGGGGCGCAGAATTTCTGGGAGGCTATGGTTTTGGTTTAGAAAGAAAATTTGATGGATTCTCTCTTGGAGCATCTGTACTCAACTACAGCTCAAGTAGAAAAATACATCCAACAAACTCAGAAGAATACTCTCTTGAAACTGGAGCAAGAGCATTTGAACTATATGGATTAAAAACCTTAGCAGAAACAAACAGCGCAAACCTAGACTTCATACTATCTGTAATAACAAGAACTGGAGAACAAACAAGAACATCACTGTCTAACACAACAACCACAAAAATCTCGGGCACTAGCTTAAAATTAGGATTCATAGTAACCAAGAAAATCGGAGCTTCAGACGAGGAAACTAACTAATTTCTACTAAATCGCTATTCCTCGAATCTACAAATTCTCCATCTCCAAAATATCCCATTTCAAACAACCTAGATACATAATATCTATTATATTTTATTTTTCGTTTCACAATATCCCCTCCTCATTTTCTAGAATCTTACCATATCTTTCCCAAAACTCTATCCTATACTCCTTAAATTTCAACTCAATTATATTATCCAACTTATCCATGGCAATCACCTCCATTTAAACAAAAACTAGATTTTTCCTTATAAAGGGGTTATTAAAATGGGCTTCAGAACAAAGATAAAGAAACTAAATACGCAAAGCTTAAAAATAAATTCCAATTACGTTTTGATAACTAGACAATGGTATCTTTAGGGTTTTGTCCAAACTGGTTCTTCCATCAAAGCATTATCTTTGAACTAGCTTTTGCTATAATCACTCTCTTTGTTGCATTATATTCATTCAAAATCTATAAAGCATCACGAGAAAAATCTGCCATTTTATTTGGTATGGCGTTCTTGTTATTCTCTGCATCATACTTTGTCCAATCCATTTTAAACATCGGAATCTTATTTGAATTAAGTCAAAATGTAGACATACTCCAACAAGTCAGTCAAGTATTTAATCTTGGACTAAACGCACTATACACCCATATGATTTTCATGCTATTGGGACTAATTTTAATAACTTTAATAAGTTTAAAACCAAGAAACATAAAAATATTTTTACTTCTTGCATTAGTTTCAATCTTGCCAATCTATTTAGGAAAAGATCCAATTTACACATTTTTCATAATTTCATCAACCTACTTACTTTTCATCTCACATCATTATCTGAAAAACTATCTAGAGAAAAAACAATTCAACACACTTTTAGTATTTGTAGCATTCTTGCTCCTTTTCTTAAGTGATGTTCACTTCATATTTTCAATAAACCACAGTCTATTTTATGTGATTGGGCATTTCTTTGAATTGGCAAGTTATGTGCTTATCCTACTCAACTTAATCATGGTGTTTAAGAAATGAAAAAGCGAGACAGACTCCAGATCATTTACGACATTCTGGAAGTAATAAGAGATAAGGGAGAGAAAATTAAGCCCACGCATATTCTTTACAAATCAAATCTATCTCATCAAATGATGCAACAATACCTAGATGAATTAATTGGGAAAGGTTTCATAAACGAATTAAGGCATGAAAAGGGAAAAACTTACTCTTTAACAGAAAAAGGGTTCAATTACCTAAGTGGATATACTCAAATAACAAAGTTTGTAGAATCATTCGGGCTGGCTTGATGAACTGTCTTCCATAAATCTGCGATTATATTCAACCATCATTCTATGTTTCAAGTCGGCATAAGATTCAGATGTAAAGGGAAATTCTCTTTGACAATCATTACACACAATAACTAATGGTGAGTCACCATTCATTACTTCATGTCGTCTCAAGGTACGAAGAAATACTGGTTCCCCTAAATAAAAAGTATGTTTTCTCTTATCTTCTTTCTTTAACGGAACATAAGAAGCCGCATTTTCGGCCGCCCTTTCGTCAGCATTCTTATAATGAAATCCAGAATACTCTCCATCGGTACCACCACAAATACAATCAATAATAAAATGCTCATCTCTGCGCATATCATTTCTATAAACTGCTTCGGGCGTTTCTAATTCTAATAATGGCATAAAAAAAGAATTTTCTTTTTATATTTAAGTCTACCTACTCTCCAAAAATTTTCCTTAAAATCCATTTTAAACAATGCTCAAAACAAGAACTTTCTTTCAAAAACTTTATAAATAAACAATTGTTAAGTTCTTAAAACCAATTCTTATAACCTAAAAAAGAGGTATGAGAAAAAGGAGGCATAATATGAAAAACAAAGGATTAAAGACAACAATAGGAGTATTAGCAATATTGTTAGTAACTGTTATTTTTGTAAACTCAAGCAATACCGGCGAAACAGGAAACGTAGTACAACAAGAACAAGTTGTACAAAGAGTACAAGTATCCTTAGATGATGATTCTGTAAAAGGAGATTCGAATGCTCCAGTAACAATCGTAGAATTTTCTGATTACGAATGTCCTTACTGTGAAAGGTTCTATTCTCAAACATTAAAACTAATAGAAGAAAAGTACATTGACACAGGAAAAGTCAAATTTGTATACAGAGATTTCCCATTAAGTAGTCACCAAAATGCACAAAAAGCAGCTGAAGCAGCAGAATGTTCGGGAGACCAAGGAATGTACTATGAAATGCACGACAAACTCTTTGAAATGGGTGTTTCTGGCGGTGTAGATTCCTATAAACAATACGCCTCTCAAATAGGACTAAACACAAACGAATTTAACGACTGTCTTGACTCTGGAAGAAACTATGATGAAGTGCAAAAAGACTTAAGAGATGGTTCCGCAGCAGGAGTTAGAGGAACACCAGCATTTTTCATAAATGGAATTTTCTTAAGCGGCGCACAACCATTTGGTGCTTTCGAACAACTAATAGAACAAGAATTAAATTCTTAACTTTTTTCTTTTTTTTAATAAACTTTAAATACATTCCTTCTAAAATAAATCTATGAAAAAATTATAATAGGTATTCTGTTTGCCCTCTTGCTAGTTCAATTTCATGATCCCTTCTTTCCCAACAATCCATATTTCTACAAGCTTTTTCTTCTTTGTATAAAATATATGATGCTAAAGGGTGTTTTGCAATGGTTATTAACTCTTTAATATGCTCCCCCACTCTATCAATTTCGGGTTTAATACTCGCATAACCAACTAATACAAAAAAATCAAGCGTATCCCTTGCTCTTTGAATTCTTTCGCCCATATAAAACAAAATGGTCTGGAGTATAAAAATTTTTCCTTCAATCTCATCCCATAATAAACTTTAAATACCTTCCTTCAAAAATAAATCTATGAAAAAACTAGAGAAAAGAAATGAAGAGTTAAAAATAGAAAATAAAAAGCTAAAACAACAATTAACTATATGGAAAAAGAAAGCAAAATATGACAAACTAACAAACTTACTAAGAAGAGAAACCTTTGATGAAATCTTCCAAAAAGTACTAAATCGCTCATATAAGCTAAAACAAGAAGCATCGCTACTTTTCTTAGATATAGACCATTTCAAAAAGATAAACGACACATACGGTCACGATAAAGGAGATCAAATCCTAAAACAAATTTCAAAACTACTAAGAGATGGAATCAGAGATACAGATATTCCTGGAAAAAACATCGGAAGATATGGTGGAGAAGAGATTGCAGTAATTCTTCCAAACACAAATAAAAGAAATTCAAAAAAAGTAGCAGAAAGACTAAGAAAATCAATACAAAAATTCTACAAAGATAAAGAAAAAGTTACCATAAGCATAGGATTATCAAACTACAAACCAAAAAATAAACCAAACATAGAAAAACTATACAAATCTGCCGATAAAAAACTCTATAAAGCCAAAGAAAAAGGTAGAAATAGAGTAGTTTCATAAAAAACAGTTAAAATAAATACATGATCCTAACAAGACATAAAGAAACGTAAATATTTGGATTTCCTTGTCATCTTGCCACGCACGCGAACAGCACTTATAAACTAATTTTACCATTGATATCCATGTTAAACAAAATCTTAGATTATTCTATAATCTCTCCAAATATTAGAATAAAACGAGAAGATAAAAATTACACTCACGTTATAGTTAAGGGATCTCCTCAAAGAATTAAAATTCCAAAAAAGTTAAACAAAGAGCTAATTTATCTATTTGGTGCAATTGTGGGAGATGGGCATTTGTCATTAATATACAGAAAAAACGAAAAATATCCGGTTTTAAAGTTGGGGATATACAATAACTCAAAAAAATATCTAGAAAAATTGAATATAATTTTTATCAAAGAATTCAACCAAGCATTAAGGATATACAAAAAGAAGGGAAATAACTGCTTTGCATTAGAAACTGGAAACAAATTAATTTGGCTATTCTTTCATAAGCATCTCAACATTAAAAACAAAAAGATAAATCTTCAAGTTCCAAAAGAAATTCGGGACAAAAATTTATTCAAATACTTTCTAGCAGGACTATTTGACACAGATGGGTACTACAGCGAAACATTTGGTATAATGTTGGGAGGAACACATTACGAACTTCTAGATCATATCAAAGAGTTAAGCCAACAATACCATGGCATCAAATTTTTAGGGCCTAGAATGAATATCTTGCGCACCAACGGCAAAACATACAAAAGATGCTACATGAAAACAAGTACATACTCAAATCATAAATTTAGAAAAGTAATTCCTTTAATGCATGAAAAATATATGAGCCCGCCCGGATTTGAACCGGGGACCACCACCTTGTAAGGGTGATACGCTAACCAGACTGCGCCACGAGCTCATAACAAAAAAGACAAAATCTAATTTTAAAAACCTTTCTATTTATTCAAAATAATAATATTTCCCCTACCTTTCTTAATTCTCTTAACAACCTTCTTATGTTCCAATTCAGCAATAATCAAACTCATCTTAGCCTCACCTAGGCCTAAATTCTTTCTAATTTCTTTTTGAGTAGTTCTTCCACCTTCTTTCTTAATAAATTCAAGAACATCATCTGCTTCATCTTTATCTAAAACCTTTTTCTTAGGTTTTTTCTTAAACAAAACAAACAAAATAAAAAAAGCAGCAAGTCCAATCATCCAGTAAGTTAAAGAAGTTCTAGTCTCTTCCTCATCAAAATCAAAATCATCAATTACTTCATCATCCAAATTAGGAAACAAAATTAAATCCAACACATAATCTCCTTCTTCAATTATGCTAACTTCCTCCGAAACACTAGAAATCAAAGTCTGACCAATATAATATTTCGCTTCTAAAACATATTCCCCTTCATTTAATTCAAAAGAATAATCTCCATCAGCCGCAATCATACTTTGCATAGGGTTTGAATTAATTTCAACGACCACATTCTCAACAACTTCAAAATCTAAATCATAAACCGTTCCATGTAAAGTTGCAGCACTAGCAAAAACAGGTACCAATAAAACTAAAAATAACAATAATAATTTTTTCATAAAAATACCCTAAAAATACAAACTTAAAAGCTTTATGATAGAATTAAAGCTTCCTAAAGCTTCCTAAACACATTAAAAAAAGTTTCTTTATAAGTAAAATCACCCATACACATATATCAAAATCATAATCGGAGGATAAAAAAATGAAAAAAACAATAGCAATCTTGCTTGTAGGGATTTTCATGATAAGCATGATCCCACTAACAACTGCTGGGCCAACAACTTCAAACAGACAAATTTCAAAGGCTCAGAACGAACAACTAGTACAAGCATACAATGTAATAAAAAACAAATACCAAAATACAAAAACTGAATGGAATAATGCCAGAAATAGTTATATGGCAATAAAACCAACATTAACAAATAATGTGAACAGTTTAGATTCAGCTGAACATGTTAGTATAGTAAAAAACTTTCTAACAAAAACTCTAGAAAGAATGGAAAATCACATAGAAATTCTAGAAAGCTGGCTAAACAGAGTAATCACAGATAAAGAAGAATACTTAGAATTAACAGGAGAATTAGACGGTTATAAAGAACAAATAACTGAATATAAAGAAGAAGTCGAAAACGCAAATACTATCCAAGAACTAAGAGAAATTTCCTCAGAAATTAAAGAGTTCTGGAAAGACGTAAGAGAAAAATTAAACAAACATGTCGGAATAGTTTTGATAGAGAAAGTGAACGAAGTTATCAAAAGAACAGAAGCTTCAACTGAAAAACTACAAGAAAAAATAGACTCACTAGATCAAAACAATAAACAAGTTTCCGAAATGCAAGATTTACTAAACGGAATAGATGAAGACATAAAACTTGCTAAGGAAAAATACAACGACGCTTTAGATATATACACCCAAGAGCAAAGTGCTACAAGCCTCAAAGAAACTCTAAAAGAAATTAAAGAGTTACTAAGTGAAGCAAAAAAACACCTAAGAGATGCACATAAGGGAATCTTGGATGTAGTAAAGTTGTATAGACAATATATGGGCGAGTTTCCAACACTAACTGCAGCAGCAACTCCAACAGAACAATCGGATACTAACTAAAAATGAAAGCGACAATAATTGCTTTACTATTGGTAACTGTATTAATCTCAAGTTGTACCCTTTTTGCAACAACTGAGGATATTGCAGGAGACGACACTACAAATGATGGAATAGCTGACGTAGACGAAGAAATAGTGAAAGAAATAGATGACATAGAAATGGAACTAGCAGACGATATAGACCTAGACGAACTAGACTTTTAAATTTACATCCTGAAGTGGGAGATTCATAGGTTTACATGCCTCTTCTTCCTCTTCTCCCCTTCAGGAATTATTTTACTAACAAAAGATTTAAATAGAATAAATTTTCCCTTAAAGGTAGAATGAATCAACCACCATATTTACCGCCGAAATTGCCTACACCTGAAGAACAAGAGAAAATAAAGGCAAAAATAGAGAAAATAAAGGTAAAGGCAGAGAAATTCAAAGAAAAAATTCTAAAAACTCATAAAAAACAAATTCTTGGAGTAGCATTACTCCCACCAATGAAAGCAGAACCAAATGTACCAAATCAACCACCAAAACCAAATAAGAGAGAAACTCAAGTTCTTGTGGTAGTTGATGATTCAAAGTCAAAATTACAACCAGATTTTAAACTAAGAGATAAAACATTTTCAGAATTAGACAAAATCGCACAAGCAAATGACATATACCCCGAAGTTTATACTGTCTCAGAAATAAAAGAATCCTTATTTGATTCAAAATACGAAGTTCTCCAAATGGTTGCAATGTCTGCAATTCTATATGATCCGATGGATTTCTTGGGAGCATTAAAAATCTCAGAAGTTCATAAAAACATGGTTCTACAAAAATTCGAAAAGTATATAGTTAGTTACGTAGCAGCCGGTTCCCTATTTAGGGGAGAAAAATCAAACGATATAGATGTTTATGTTGTAATTGACGATACAGATGTCCGTAGAATGACCCGTACCGAACTAAGAGACAAACTAAGATCATTAATTATAAGTCAAGGATTTGAAGCATCCGCAATAACTGGAGTTAAAAAAGACTTTCACGTTCAAATATATATTCTAACCGATTTCTGGGAATCTGTAAAAGATGCACACCCAGTAATATTCACCCTACTAAGAGATGGAGTACCAATATATGACAGAGGAGTATTTACTCCATGGAGATTGTTATTAAATATGGGACGTATCCGTCCTTCTCCGGAAGCAATAGACATGCAAATGGATATGGGAGAAAAATTACTAGAAAGAGCAAAAAAGAAACTACTAATGATTGCAGGGGAAGATTTATACTATGGAATTTTAAATCCTTCACAAGCAGCACTAATGCTTTATGGGATTTCTCCACCGACACCAAAAGAAACTGTTAAGTTATTAGAAGAAATTTTTGTAAAGAAAGAAAAAATTCTAGAGCAAAAATATGTTGACACTCTTGAAAAAATCAGAGTTTTCTTCAAAAACATAGAACATGGCAAAGTAAAAGAAATCACTGGAGCAGAAATAGATCAGCTATTATTAGATTCCGAAGCATACTTAAAAAGAATAAAAAAATTATTCAAACAAATTGAGAAAAAAACAGAAAAAGAGACATTTACAGAAATGTACAGTGCTTTGAATAACACTCTTAAAAAAATATTAACAGAAGAAGGAGTTTCTTACAAAAAATTAGATTTAGGATTTAAGAAATTCATAGAAAAAGAGAACTTACCAGAATCTTTATCAGACAGCCTAAAATATTTCAACAAAGCATACGCTGATTTCAAAGCTAAAAAACTAATAAAAGCAGAATCAGATAAAGTAAAGAGAGAAGTTAGAACGTTCATACGGACAATAACAGAACATGTTCAAAGAAAAAAGTTCTTTGGTATAGAAAGAGCCAAAATTAAATTCAAACACACTGGAAAAATCGGGGAAATCTTAATGTTAAAAGACCAAATATTCATAATCAAAGATTTAAAACAAAAAGATAAAATTCAAAAGGCAGACATTGTTAAAGGTAAATTAACAACTCCAAAGGAATCAAACAGAGACGAATTAGACAAAACACTAGTTGATGTAGAAGTTCCACAATCTATTTCGCTAACAACCCAACTATTTGAAGACTTGAAAAAAATAATTGGAAAAGATATTGAATTATTGTTGTAGAAACTTTTATAAACCAAACATCTCCACAAATTCTTAATATGGAAGGTACAATTATTAATTACAGAGGATCTCACAAAACACAACATCCTAATCAGATGATTATTAAAGTAAAAGAAATAGAAACTAAAGAAAAAGCAAAAGATCTTCTAAAAAAGACAGTAACTTGGCTAACACCTACAAAAAAAGAAATAAAGGGTGTAATCACGAAAGAACACGGCAATAAAGGCGCTGTAAGAGTAAAATTTGAAAAAGGTCTTCCTGGACAAGCAATAGGAACAAAAGTTAAAATTGAATAAAAATGGCAACACTAAGAAAAGGAAATGCTTACAAGAAAACAACTAGACCTTACACTAGAACCTCAAAGTATAAGAAAAAAGGTTTCATAAAAGTAATACCCGCAAGAAAAATAGTTAAATATAACATGGGCGATTTAAAAAAAGAATTCCCTAAAAAAGTTAAATTAATCTCAAAAGAAAAATTCCAACTTAGACATAATTCTTTAGAGTCATGTAGAATGCTAGTAAACAGACAACTACAAGGTAGATTCGGAAGTAAAGGATATAGATTCACAATAAACCAATTCCCCCATCATGTTCTTAGAGAAAATAAAATGCTTACCGGTGCCGGAGCAGATAGAATGCAATCTGGAATGAAGCACTCCTTTGGAAAAGCAATGGGAACAGCAGCCCAACTAAAAGTTGGAACAACAATCCTAACTGTATGTGTTCCTGAAGAAGGTGTTGAATTTGCAAAAAAAGCATTAACAAAAACAAAGCCAAGAATAGCCGGTAAAGTAAGAATAGAGATTTTTTAAAAACCAAAATACTTAAAAAAACCTAAATTAAAAACTAATTAGGTGATATATTGAAAACAACAAATATAATTTTACTTTCAAGTTTAATTTTACTACTATTAGTAACTAGTATAGCACTAAATACCGATTTTCCAACAAAAAATTCTGTAAAACTATCACCAGACGATAATCAAGAACAAATATACAAATTCTCACCAACACAAGCTAAATTGCCAGTACTACTAATCATGTCTGTTTTTGTACTAGGAATAGTTGCTTTAACAATACTAAAAAGAGCACCAAAACAAATATAAATTATAATCTCTATAAATAAAGAAGTAAAATTAATAAAGGAGGCAAATAAAAATGGGAGCAGATGTAGGAGACATAAAAGTAATGGATGATGGAGCAGAATTTGGCGGAAGAATGACATGTTCAGATCCGGATGATGATACAGAATAATTCTCTTTTTCTTTATTTTTATTAACAAAACCTTTATAAAATTCTAAACCTTTCAAAATTAAAAGAGGTAAAAATGAAAAACATACTTTGGTTAAAAGAGATTTCTAGAGAAAGGATAGCAGAAGTAGGTGGGAAGGGAGCAAACCTAGGAGAAATGTACACAGGAGACTTCCCAGTACCAAATGCATTCGTAGTTACAGCAAGCGCATACGTAAAATTTCTTGAAGAATCCGGAATCCAAACAGAAATAAACAACACATTAGATAATCTAGATGTAGAAAACGCAGCAAACTTAAAAGAAGCCTCAGAAAAAATCCAAGACAAAATTCTATCATATCAAATTCCAAATGACATAAAAAAAGAAATAATAGAAGCATATTCTAACCTAAACGTAAATAACGAACTAATCAATAAGGCCCCGGAAGCATTACATTTCATAAAAGTAGGAAGAGAAAATTCATTCGTAGCAGTAAGATCCTCTGCAACTGCAGAAGACTTGCCTGAAGCATCATTTGCTGGACAACAAGAAACATATCTAAATGTAAAAGGAAACGAACAAGTAATCCAAGCAATTCATCAATGTTGGGCATCACTATACACTGCAAGAGCAATATACTACAGAGTAAAAAACAATTTCGAACACTCCAAAGTAAACATTGCGGTAGTAGTACAAAAAATGATAGATTCCACAAAAGCAGGAGTAATGTTTTCAATAAATCCAAGCACTAACAAAAAAGAGGTAATAATAGAAGCTTCATTCGGACTAGGAGACGCAGTAGTTTCCGGATCAATTTCTCCAGATAAATATACTATTGATAAAGAAGACTTAAGAATAACAGACATAAAAGTAAACAGAAAAGAATGGTTACTATTCAGAGATCAAAATACTGGAAGAACAACAAAAAGAATTCTAAACGATGAAAAAGCAAATGCGCAAGTTCTAACCGAACAAGAAATAAGAAGAATTGCAGAACTAGCAATAAAAGTAGAAGAATATTACAAAACTCCACAAGACATGGAATTTGCAATAGATGATAATAAACTATTCTTACTCCAAGCAAGACCGATAACCACAATAAAGAAAATAGGGGACATAGAAAAAAGCGAAGAAAAGTTTGAAGGAAAAAATCAAATTCTTGAAGGACAACCCGCATCCCCTGGAATTGGCTCTGGAAAAGTAAAGATAGTAAAATCAATGGATGATCTTCAAAAAATCCAAGAAGGTGATATCTTAGTAGCAGAAATGACAAATCCCGATTATGTTTCAGCAATGAAAAAAGCTTCAGCAATCCTAACTGACGAAGGAGGAATGACTTCTCATGCAGCAATAGTCTCAAGAGAAATGGGAATCCCTGCAATAGTTGGATCAAAAGAGGCAACTGCAAAACTAAAAGATGGTGATGAAATAACCGTTGATGGTACAACCGGAAAAGTCTATGAAGGTTTAACAAAAGTTGAAAAAAGACAAGAGCTAGAAATTCCAACCGAAATACCTGAAACTAAAACAAAAATAAAAGTAAACTTAGACATTTCAGAAATGGCAGAAAAGGCTTCTAAATTCAAACCAGATGGAATTGGATTACTAAGACTTGAATTCATTATAGGTCAAAATAAAATTCATCCAATGAAATACATGAGAGACAACAAAGAAGATGAATATACAGAAATGTTAGTAAAAGAAATAGAAAAAACTGTACATTATTTCAAAGACAAACCAGTTTGGATAAGAACTTCCGATATAAGAACAGATGAATATAGAGAACTAGAGGGGGGAGATCAAGAACCAGACGAATCAAACCCAATGATGGGCCTTCACGGAATAAGAAAATCCCTAAAAGAATTAAAACTATTCAAATCAGAATTAAAGGCAATTAAAGAACTAAGAGAAAAAGGATATAAAAATATCGCAATAATGCTTCCAATGATCTCACACCTAGAACAAATAGAAAAAACAAAAGAAATTCTAAAAGATATGAACATGGAAGACATAGATCTTGGTGTAATGATTGAAACTCCGGCAGCTTGCTTCATAATCCATGAAATCTGTAAAGACGAAGGAGTAAATTTCGTAAGTATTGGTTCAAACGACCTAACTCAATTTACAATTGGAATAGACAGAAACAATGCAGAAATCCAGGACCTATATGATGAAATGCATCCTTCAGTATTAAGATTAATAAAAAAAGTAGTAAAAACAGCAAAAATGTACAAAGTAACTTCTAGTATCTGCGGACAAGCAGCATCTAATGAAGATATGGCAAAATACTTAGTAGAAATAGGAATAGATTCTCTTTCTGTAAATCTAGATTCCATCACAAAAATAAGAAAGATGGTCTCTGAAATTGAAAAATCTGGGCATCCTGAGCCTTCTAAGCCCCAATCATAACCTTTATATAATAGTAATTACAGTGAAGTAGTAACATTAAAGGGGGAAAACACAAAATGGAATTAACACAATACGATCCAATCGCAAAAGCATTTGACTTATACGCAGAAGCTTCTCAAGATCCAGCAAAAGCCACTTCAGACGAAATTGGTGCTGCTTTAGATGGTGAACAAATTCCAAATTTTCCAGAACACTACTTCGCACAAGGTAGAGGAAGATTAAAAGGAGATAGAGTTGCGGCCGTAGCCGATGCAGTTCCAAAGAAACTAGAAGAACTAGTCGAAGTAACTGATGAAGGCTTAATAGGTGAAGTAGCTAAAGCAAAATCAACAGATAATTTTGACGAAGCATTAAACAAGCTAAAGGTGCTTATACCGGTTATAGATTACGAAAATCCGGAAGTTCCACACAATCACGGCGAGTATGCTCAACTAGCACGAGCTATTAGTGAAAAAAATACTGGGATTTTAGGACAATTCGCAAATACTTATGCCCCAGAAGGTTGGGAAAGAACTGTATCAGAAGCAAGTAAGGGTCCGGGAAGCGAAGTATTTCTAACTCACTTTGGAGATATCCTGGCTACAGAAAGAGTCGAAAGTATGAGAGAAGCACTGTCAGAAGCTGGAAAAACTAAGGATTACTTAGCAAGATCTACAACTCAAACATTAATGAGGGTAGAAGATCCACAACAAAGAGCAGTTATGACATCAAGATTGTACTTAGACAAACTTGATCTAGGAACAGAATAAACTTAATTTCTTTTTTCTATTTTTATTATTTTTTCATTCTCAATATAATTAGTAGTTATTTTTCGCATAACTCTCTCAAATTCTTCAGCCCTATTTAAATACAAATCAATCTCCTTACCTTCTAAATATTTAACATTACCATGCATAATATCGTGAGTTAAACTATACATCTCATTAAACCAAGAAATATATTTCCTATCCAATTTTTTATGTTTAATAAAAACCTCTTGTAATAGTTCACTAACATATTCCGGACTTGGAGGAACATGTCCTGCGGCCATCAAAGCAGCGTGAGCACTATCAACCATACTCCAATAAACATTCTCAATACTTGCAACAATTCCTACCTTAGCTTTAGCTAAATGCATAGGTGCCCTTCTCAAAGCAACAAAAATAGATTCTGCAGTCGGCCTAATTTTCCCCTTAGCCAATAAAACTTTCATAGGATTAAAAAAACCACCATAGTCCAAAATTGTCTCGCCATATCTAATCATATTAATAACGGCAGGCTCCCCAATTCTAACTTCTTCCATAAATGCACTTAAAGTAATTGTAGTTAAATGAATCCTCTCACCATAACTTTGTTTCTCGATTAATTCTTTTAATTCCTGCCTATACCAAGCAATTAATTCTTGATCCCAATCAATCACACAATCATCAATAATTATAATTATATCAATATCACTTCCTTTTTTAGCCGTATTCTTAGCAACGCTTCCAAAAAGAACTACTGACTTAATTACCTCTTTAAATTCTTCATAAGCTTTTAAAGAAAAATCATAGGCAATATCCTTATCAGTTTTTAATCTTTTAACTCTCTTTCCTGGCTTAGGAGCTTTTCCTAAACTTCCAGTTTTCTTAACCGGACTAGGAACTTTTTTCACATCAACCTTCTTTTTTTTCGTTACCAAATAACCACCTACTTTCAAATTTATTTTTAACCTTTAAAAAATTATTGATTTTGACCTGCAAATCTTCCTTTATCTCCGCCTCCGCCTCCGCCACCCAACTCCTTAGGCAACATTGAAAATCCTGCTCCCTGAGTTTTAAAGTGAACATCTGGCAAAACATCTCCAAATCCAAACATATAAGATGAATACAAATCTTTTACATCGCCCCAACTTGGGCCATCATAGGTATAAAACGGACTATCGAAAGCACCTTTATCCATAGTATATGAAACAGGATTGGCTTGAAATTGTTGGAATAGTCCTCCTCCCTCAATAACTCCCTTCATCCTTCTAAATTCATCTTTTCCAACTTTCTTTTCAATAGCCTCAAGTTGCTCTTTTATTGGAACATTCCCCATTCCTGGAGCCAAGTGACTATCAGAATAACCAAAATTATCTGTAATGTGTATATGTTTTACATGTTTCCCTATCTTTTCAGATTCCTTAATAATATCTTTCTTAGTAAACCCATATTTTCTTAATTGATTAATATGCCCAAGATCCCAAGTAACCCCCATTTTAGTTTCAGCAATTCTTTTTGCTTCACCCTCACCAATTCCCTTTTCCTTTAATTTTTCTACAAGTAACTTCTTAGAATCTTTAATCATACCTTTCAAGGATTCGGCCCTAGACAAAGTCCACTCGGGGTAAACATTCTCAATAGCAATTAATGGCGCCTTGTCCCCATATTTTTCATGTGCATGCAAGGCAACATCCGCAAAAGTTTCTGCAGCCTTTTCCCTAGCAACATCATCTGCCGGCCTAAATCTTTCTGGAGCAGGAATACCTTTTAAAATTAAACTAAGCCGTTCAGGGGAAATATCCAATCCTTTTTCTTTAGCCTCTTGAAACACTCCCGACCGAATACTTTCTTGTTTTTCCAATACTTCTTCTCTTGAAACATTTGGGGTTTTCCTAATCCATTCTCTTAATTTTTTATCCTCAACTTTAAATCTTTTCTCCGCATACTCATTTCTCTTTCCGTACATTTTCTTAATTTGATTAAACATTTTTAAATTTTGATCATGGTCTTTTCTATGCTTCTTAACCTCTTGAGCATTAGACTCAGTATAGTGTTTATAATCATTATACAAGCTATTTAACTGACTATTCATAACCTGGTTAATCTCCTCTTTGTGTGCATCAAAAAACTTATCCTCTGCAGCTAACTCATTCATCATTTTTTCTTCTTTCTCGGTAATTGTGCCTGCCTTTTTTTTCATCTCAAAATCAAGTAATTGTAAACCTTGCGGAGTTCTAGTTCTCCATCTCATCTGCTGATTATCAATCTCATCTTTTTGATGTTTCATAGACATAACTTGCATAATGTCTTGATCCCAAGAAACTCTGTTTAAATTATCTAACTTATCTTGAGGAGTCATTATCTTTTCGCCAGTTAACCAATCCATTTTATCTCTTTGTATTGGTTTAATCTCCCCAGTCCTAGTATTAACCGCAGAAATAAATTGTTTCTCCTCAGGTTTCCCTTTTTCTTTCTTCTCCCAAACTGTAGCAGCAATACCTCCACCAGATGAGTGAAAATTAACAGTCATGTTTCCATCCGGACTAAGTTTATGTGCTCTATCAATAACATCCTTAAACTCTTGTCCAGCCAAATTTCTACTATGTTCTGCCCATCCTCGTTCCGAAAAACCTGCAGGATCAGTCAAAGGTGCATGCATAGTCAAACCAACACCTCCCATTTTAGAAAGTCTTCTCATCTCTTCAAAGTGTTGATCAGGAATAGCATCAAAAACCTGTTGACTTAAAGCACCAACTTCAACATTCTTAACTCCTTCATTCAATCTCTTACCCAACTCTGCCAGTTGATTAGCAGTTTGAGGATTAGTAGTCCAACTTAAATCTCCAAACTTCATAGAATTAGAACTATCCATATTCTCCTGAACATCCTTATGAAATCTATCTACCATGTTACCATTCCATGAGACTTCTTAAAAACATCATATAAAACATAACAACTGTCCCTAGCGCCCTCTCCAGCTTCAGTCAAAACTTTCTTCCTCTCATAACTCCCAGCACCTCGTTTTCCAGAAAGACCAAGCTTCATAATTTTACTTGGAAACTTAGAAATTTTTTTCAAACTACTAAAACCACCCAAAATACCACTAAATAAATCCAGGCCACTATCCTCTTCTTCCTTATGTTCATCAGGATAAATATATCTTTCCATATCCTCTTGTAAATCTTTCAAAGAAGTTTCAGTTAATTCTTCAACTAATGCCATATCTTCATAAACTTCTTGAGCATAAATATCTTCTAAGTCTTTATCATCAAAAACAAACGCTCTAAAGAAAACATCAACCGTGCCCATATGAGTATAATGCTGACTTTGCCCTTGTTTGACAACTTGCGGAGCAGATCTATACAAAAAATCCACTTCAATACAAGAATAATACTTTTTTCCAAAATCAAATTTCTCAAAAGAGGGATGAACACTAGTAGGTTTAAACTCTCTTCTGCCCATCAACTTCAAATTCATTGACATACTATTAAACGCCGTAACCATATCCGGGACAGGCAAATTTCTATCTGTCTTAAACTCTTTCATTCCTAATTTCTGAGCAGCTCTCAAATAAGGTTTTGCCCAAGTAGTATACAATTTCAAACTATCAACTTGTGCTTTCAAATAATTTTTCTCTATTTCGAATCTCTTCCTCAATTCTTTTTCACTTGCCCCTCTCCAATTCAAATATTCTTCAAGCTTCTTTTTCAATAATACCTTAACTCTCCTATTCAAATCCATTCCTTCCTTTTCACTTTCACCAATATCTTTGAAACTTCTACTCTTATTGAAGGTTCCATCTTTTTTCTTATAAACTCTAGCTTGCATAAACGCATCCCTTAAAGTAACAAATTGCAAATCTCCCCTTGTCAATTGGTTAATACTTCCCAAACCTGTTTTAACATCAACTTGATCCATCCAAATTCCTTTCAAAGAATATTCGCCAGCATCTTTTCTTTGCTTATCTTCAGAATTAGCATCTTCATAGGCGTTCAATCTCATTTCAAATTCTTTTAAATCATATATCAAATTAATAATCGTTCTCAAAACCGCATTAACGGTTTCCAATATCTTCATACCCCTTTCCTGCATTACAGTGGCTCTTGAACCTAACTCTCCAAAGAAACCTCCTCCAGCAGTAGCCTCAAATTCTTCAGCAGTTTTATCCACTTCAAATCCTAGCCCTGAAGGAGCACTATTTCTTAAAAAATCCAAAACCCAAAAGTAAACCGGCTCCAATGAACCAGCAAAAGTATCATAAGTAACATGGTATTCAACAGGGTCTCCAACAGAAAATTTAACTTGTTTCTCTTTTCTTAGCTGTTCAATAAGTTTCTGTCTAATTTCAACCTTTTTTTTAAAAGAAACCTTCTTATCTTTCAACTTCTCCCTAGAAGCATCTATACCAAGTTCAGCCATACTAAAAATCTAGTTTAAATGTATTTAAAGATTTCTATCAAAACATTTTTAACTTCAAGGCAAATTCTAGTAATATGAAAAAATTCCTAATAATCTCCATACTAATAATTTTCCTAGATCAACTAACAAAAGATCTATTTACAAATAAACACTTTTTATTCATAAACTACACTACAAACACCGGAGCAGCCTTCTCAATACTACAAAATCAAACTTTACTTTTAACAATAATCTCATTTTTAGTAGCAATTTTCATATTTTTCTTAGCAAAAAAAGAAAAAAATCTACAAATTCCTTTAGCTTTCCTTTTCGGTGGAACAATTGGGAATTTAATAGACAGAGTATCTTTAGGCCATGTAAGAGATTTCATAGATTTACAGGTTTGGCCAATATTCAACATAGCAGACTCATTTAATGTAATCGGAGTAGCAATACTAATTTATTTAGTTCTAAAAAAAGAAAAATAAAAGAAAAAACGTGGATTTATTTTCCATCCTCCTGTAAAACACCATAAGTATACCCAAAACCAAGAGCATATTTATTGCCAACGGTAAATGGTATGCTTCCACTCAGGAAGTTCCCTCCATAAAAACAGACAAGCTCCTCTTTGGGTTTTTCACAAGATGATTGTGATAATTCCACATTGGTTCCACCTTTAAATTTCTTAGTCGAAGCTATTCTTGCCAAGTTTTCGGCCACTTTCGCATCTGTATGTTCTAATACTCTTGCTAATCCTCCTTCTACAAATTCTTCTGTTTCTTGGATCCCTATTTTATAAGAATCCCGCGGCGCAAAGGCCATTTTATCATTAATTAAATATATTCCATTGACTTTTTCAACGCCATTTAACCACGATTTCAAGATATCTTCATCAATTTCGGATGTATTTGTATATATTCCCTCTGGAGTTTCTACAACTCTCCCAGCAAGAATGGTGTTGGCCATCCAATGTCCTTTAAAGGGACTTGATCCGTGCCAAGAGGACGAATCTTTTGTTTCGACTCTATAAGCTACTGCTGAGATAGTTTCCTGTGTTAGAGGTTCTCTAAGTCTGAAATCTGAAAATCTTTCCGAATGGCAAAATCTTCCTTGGTTTATTGCTGTTAGAAGAACTTTATCCATCTTATAAGCCCTAAAACCCGGAGTTCTCTCAAGTTTAAAGAATCTGTCCATCCCAAATTCTGAACTAACAATTAATGGTTTTCCTTCATGTGGAACTACAAGTAAATCTATTGATTCTATTTGTGCTTCCATTGGACCATATTCCATTTTTCATATTTCCAACCTCTTTTCAGTCTGAGGTAATGACTATTACTACTAAATAATAGTATTTATAACTATATAAAACAATATACCAAATATTTTTTACAAATAGAAATATTTATAAATAAGAATACTAATATATAACAAAAATGCTAGATAAAATAAATTTAAAGATATTGCAAGAATTGGACTATAATGCAAGAATTCCTTATTCAAAGCTAGCAAAAAAAATAAACATCTCAAAACAAAACCTAAATTACAGGATAAAAAAACTCATCAAAGAAAAAGTAATCTTAGGTTTTATGAGCGTTATAGACACCCACAAACTAGGAAATCTAACATACAGAGTTTACTTTCGCTATAAAGGCGTAAACGAAGAAAAAGAAAAAGAGATAATAAGCCACCTAAAAAACAACGAAAATGTTCTCTGGCTGGTCTCCACAACCGGATCCTGGGACCTAGAAGCAGTTTTTATAGCAAAAAATTTCATCCATTTCAATAATATTTTAAAAAAAGTAAAAGAAGACTTAGGAAAATACTTTACAAAGTATAACATCTCAATGTCCATCGTAAACAATCACTTCCAAAGGGACTATTTATTAAATAAAACAAGAGAAGAATTCAAACCAAAGTATTATGGATTTGAACCAAAACAAGAAAAACTTGATGATTTAGACACACAAATACTAGCAGAACTATCAAAAGACTGTAGACAAAATAATCAAGAAATCGGGAAAAAACTAGGAGTAACCTACCACACAATACAAAACAGAATTAAAAATTTAGAAAGTAAAAAAATAATACAGGCACATAGAATCTTAATTAACTTAGAAAAAATAAATAGAAAATATTTCAAAGCATTTATTTCTCTTAACAATCCAACAAAAGAAGAAGAAAAGAAACTATATTCTTATTGCAGCCAATTTAATTTTGTTGTCTATCTAGTTGAAGTTTTAGGGGGATGGCAATTAGAAATTGAAACAGAAGTAGAATCACAAGATAAACTCACAGAATTATTAAGAAAAATTAGAAATGAATTTCCAGACCTAATCATAGATTACAATATATTACAAGTCACAAAAGAACATAAATTAAATTATTTCCCCAATGACAAACAAAAAAACTTAAAAACAACCTAATCAAAAACATATCTATGAATAAGTTAGATTTAGTAAAAAGAAACACTCAAGAAATAATTTCAGAAGAAAAACTAAAAACTCTTCTAAAAAAGAAGTCTCCAAGAGTTTATTGTGGCTATGAACCATCCGGAGAAATACATTTAGGACACTTAGTAACCATAACAAAATTATTAGACTTACAAGAAGCAGGATTCCAAGTAGTCATTCTATTTGCTGATTATCACGCATTTCTAAATCAAAAAGGAGATTGGGAATTCATAAATGAACAAGTAAAACACTGGAAAAAAGGTTTCAAGGCCGCAGGACTAACAAAAGCAGAATTTGTAGTAGGAAGTTCATTCCAAACTAAAAAAGAATACCAAGAAGACGTTCTAAAACTATCTTCATCAGTAACAATTAACAGGGCTTTGAGAAGCATGCAACAAGTAGCAAGAGATGTAGAAAACGCAAAAGTCTCACAAGTTATCTATCCATTTATGCAAATAGTTGACATAAAACACCTAAATCTAGATGCAGTTCAATCAGGCATAGAACAAAGAAAGATACATATGATGGGTTCTGAAATCTTTTCTAAAATAGATTACAAAACTCCTTTATTTATCCATACCCCGTTAATAAACTCGTTAAAGGGCCCAGGATCAAAAATGTCTTCCTCAGAAGCAGAATCATTTATTTCAATAAGAGATACAGATGAATCAATAAAAAAGAAAATAAACAAAACTCATTGCATTTCAGGAGAAAAGAAAGATAGTCCAATTTTAGAAATAATAAAACTAATAATCTTCCCAAGAATAAAAACTTTCGAAATAAAAAGAGACAAAAAATTTGGCGGAAATCTTAAATTCAAAACTTACGAAGAATTAGAAAAAGATTTTACTTCTAAAAAAATACATCCTTTAGATTTAAAAAATTCAACTTCAGAATATTTAATAAAGATCATAACACCAATAAGAAAAGCTTACAAATGAAATCTCACACTGAATATTTATATTTTGAAACTGAGAAAAGACAAGAATTTCTAAATATAACTCAAGAAGTAGAAAAAGTAATAAAAAACTCCAAAATAAAAGAGGGCCTAGTTTTAGTTAATCCAATGCACATAACCGCAGCAGTTTACGTAAACGACGCAGAATCTGGCCTAATCCAAGATTTCCAAGAATGGTTAGAAAAACTAGCTCCTTACGGTTTAAATTACAAACACCATCAAACCGGAGAAGATAACGCAGATGCACACATAAAAAGAACTTTAATGGGACATCAAGTCACAATGGCCATAACAAACAATTCCTTAGACTTAGGTCCTTGGGAACAAATCTATTACGCAGAATTTGACGGACAAAGAAAAAAGAGAGTTTTAATAAAAATAATTGGAGAGTAAAATGAATTGCATAATAATTCCCGGATGTCCACCAAATAATAAAGAATCAATCGCAAAGGCAAAAGATCCAAAAAGGAGAACCTATGACAAACATTGGATACCTTGGACAAAAAAAGAATTAGAAAAAAAAGGGATAAAAACTGAAGTGGCCCTCATGCCAAATCCTTGGCAACCAAAATATAGGGAATTTAAAGGAGAATTTGAAAAATACAAAATTAATAAGAATACAATTTTAATTGGCCATAGTTGTGGAACAGCTTTTTTAGTAAAATGGCTCGGCGAAACAAAACAAAAAGTAAATAGACTTATATTAATCTCACCATGGAAAATACCAGACGAAAATGATAAAATAAAAATAGAATTTTATGGTTTCAAAATAGATAAAACAATAAAAGAAAGAGTTAAGAAAATAATATATTTTACAGCGGATAACGAAGCAAAAGATGGCAAAGAAAGTTTAAAAATATACAAAAAGGCTCTTGATGGAAAAATAATAAATATCAAGGGATACGGGCACTACATAGAAAAACACATGAAAACAACTAAATTCCCAGAATTATTGGAAGAAATTTTAAACTAACCTTTCTTCTCAGCATAAACTTCCAACCACTTATGATTTTCGGTGGTATTAACTTCACAAGAAATAATTTCAAAACCAACTTTCTCTAAGGACTTTCTTATCTCTTCATCTTTATACAAATAAATAGTTCTCTTATTTTCACCATACTCAGTTTTCTTTACTTCAACCTCTCCTTCACCTTCATAAACGGCCAAATACAAAATACCATTAACATCTAAAACTCTAAAAAATTCTTTCAAAGATTTCTCCACATCTTTTCTATCAATATGATACAAACTTGCCATTGCCCAGATTCCATCAAAAGATTTCGCTTTAAATTTCATCTTTCTGAAATCCATAACCTCAAACTTGCCTTTCTTAATTACTTTTTTAGCTTCCTTAATCATATTTTCAGAAATATCGACGCCAGTAACATCATAACCATCATGCATTAAGTATTCAACATCACGACCAACACCACAACCAACATCCAAAATTCTCTTCCCTTTCAACAAAGATTCAAATCTAGTCAATTGAAATTGCATTAATTTTTCATAATTATATTTAGAATAAATGGATGCAATCTTATCATAAACTCTAACTGCTTCCTTTAATTTATCTTTCATAAAGAAATGGATGAAAACGGCTTTAAAAGTTTTTTTATAGTCAAGAATAACAACTAAAACTTAACTCTTCTAGGCTTTGGAACATAATTTAACACCTTATTTCCCATAGATTTCCCACAACCCAAAAAATCATTCCCATACTTAAGTAAAACATAACCTTTCTCAAACTCTAAATTCACATCTTGGCCAGTCATCCAATCTTCAAAATCACTTTTCTTTAACTCCAAAATATTCTTTTTCGCCTTAAATAGCTGTGAACCCTCAATACTCAACCTCAATCCATCACCCATAATACTCAAAAAATACAAACCAATATTATTTATTTTCAATTTAGAAGAATCAATCTTAGAAAATTCTTTATTTACAATATAAATTCTATCTCTCGGGGTCCTAAAAGTTAAATACTCCTTAAAATCAAACTCACTATCAAACTGTTCTTTTAATTGTTTATTTAATTTCTTTATTTCCTTGCTGTTTAATAGTTCAAAATTTCTCATGAAAATTAAAAGCAAAAAGAGTTAATAAAGATTACTTATCATTTGCTGCATGTAGGTAATCCTGCGTATCATGTATTGCATATAGGTGGCCACGCATAATCGCATTCACTCCGCCCTGAATTGCCAACTTTTTCTTCCCCTTTCTCAATTTACCAACCAATTTTTGTCTTCCCGAATAAAGTGAAATACCATTTAATCTTGTATCTTGAACTGGTTCAAACCCAGAAACAATCACTCCGCCCGGATGTAACTCTTCAGAAGCTATTTCCGACAAATGTTTAGCATTTCTATTTCTAGTGTGCTCCAATGCTCTTGCCAAACCACTTGCAGCAAATTCTCTCCCACTTTGTTCACCTTGTTTAATCAATTCATGGGGCACAAAAACTATCTCGTTCCCATAAAAGGAAATTGGCTCTTTATTAATAAAATAAATTCCATTATTTTCTTCAGCCTGATCCAATAATAATTTTAACGTATCTGGATTTCTCACAGATGAATTAACAAAAATACCTTCTGAAGTTGATACCATTCCTCCAAGCATTAAACCCTCTCCACAAAATTTGGGTCTTTCTTTTTCTCCAAATTCAAGGGCAGCAAGCATAACAGACTCCCTAGTTAAAGGTTCCCTAAAATCCCAACCTGAGTCAATTCCTGGAAGTTCCACCCTCCCGTCATCAAAAAAATTTCCAATACACATAGTATAAAAACTTGGCCCAGTAAGTACAGCCGAAATATGGCCCTCTTCAGAAAGAATAGAAACCAATTCTATATCATCTGTATCTCTAAATGGATCAGCCCTAGTGCCCTGAACTCCAGTACCTTTCAAATCGCCAAGACCATTAATCTCTCTCTCATATCCAAAGCCTTCTAACATAAAAATAAGAAGTCTCTCTTTTTTATAAAATTACCTATGTGTAAAAATAAACTCCAAAGTTTTTCCTTTTTTATCCAACCTACAAAATCCAAACCTAACAAACTGCACCAAATCCCCAACTTTCAATTTACTAACATCTGGCTCACAAAGCCCAGAAATAAATTTACCATCATCCATTAAAATCTTTACTTTAACTAAATCCTTAGAAACCGGCAACCAATGTAATAATTGAGCTTTCAAATCTTTATCAAACTCCTCAGAAACAATCTCCTTATCCTTAAAATTAAACAAATGCATAAATCTATAATTCTTCCCTCTTTTCAAACTATCCTCAACATAAAAATCCCCATTAACTTTCAATTTCCTACTTCCCCTGTCCAAATGATCTGGATGTAGTGGAGCAGAAACATCTTTTCCAGAAAAACCCTTTATCTTAATTTTCTTAGGTTTAGCAATAAAAAAATACCGATTAGCAACATCATCAATTATTCTCTTATTTTTAATAATCAAATCATCCCAAGTCATAGTACTTTCACTTTTGGAAATTCCGGTAGAAACAACAAAGTCTTCAATAGCTTCCGACAAAAACCCTCTTCTTCTTAAAGCAATCAAAGTAGTCAATCTTGGATCATCCCAACCAATCAACTCTTTCTTAGAAATCTTCTCTCTAATAACCCTTCCACTACTTAAAATCCCTTTCATATTAAATCTTGCAAACTCATAAGTTTTAGTAACTTTAAAACGCAATAATTTCTGTAAATATTTTTGCAACTCAGACATTGCTTCAAATTCCTTTCCTCTTAATCTATAACTAACTTTAAAATAACCATCCATAACAGAATTTTGAAATTCATAAGTTGGCCAAACTGTATATTTTTTACCAACTCTTGGATGTTTTTTATTAATAATTCTAAAGATAGTTGGATCTCTCATAACTCCATTTTTACTTTTCATGTCTCCTTTCAAACGAACAACACAACTTTTTTCTTTAGCCTTAAAAAAATTCTTCCAGTTTTCCAAATTCTCTTTAGTATCAACATATCTACACTTACATTCCAACTTTTTCATCCGATTATCTCTAATAGTATCAGAAGAACAATAACAAACATAAGCATCTCCACTTTTAATCAACTTCTCCCCAAAATCATAAAACAAATCCATATTATCGGAAGCATATTGAACTTTATCCGGCTTAATCCCCAACCACTTAATATCCTCTAAAATAATATCATAAAATTCATTATCAACCAATTCTGGATTAGTATCTTCAAATCTTAAATAAAACTTCCCTTTATACTCTTTAGCTAACAAATAGTTCAAAAAAATAGATTTAGCATGACCAATATGCAAATATTTACTTGGCTCTGGAGGAAAGGCAGTAATAACTTTCTCTCCTTTCTTAACTTTCAAAAAGTCAAATAACTTAATCTCTTTCTTTACTTTCTCAATCATTCCTAATTTTTCCAATTCTTTTTTTTGTTTTTCAACAGACAAGGAATTAACTTCATCAATAACCTTCCTTAAATCTTTCATAAACGTCATCATATCTTTTTTTAGTTCTGGAAATTTCCCAATTAAGTGACCAACAACAGCTTTCAAATTTGCCTTGCCCTTATACAAAACGGCATTATTCAGAACATATCTCCTCAACTCTTTCTTATCCATAAATCTCTACTCAAAATAAACTATATAAAATTATCCATAGAAAACTTTATAAATAGTGTAACTACCAGAAAAGAACTACAAAATGAGAAAATCACTATTAACACTACTAATACCATTTGCACTAGTAGGCTGTGGGCCAGAAACCCCAATAAATGAAATAGAATTAACTGGTTTTGATCATTTACTAAACCAAGGTTATGAATTAAACCTGGTAGATATACCTACTGACGGCAACATAGAATCCATAGCAAGAACTGCAAGAATAGACTCAACATTTTCAGATTACACAATAACTTTCACAGGAGAATTCAAATATACAATAACCCAAGAAAAAAAGTTCATGCCAAAAGATTCATATCATTCAGATGGAGAGGGAAATTCCCCATATAATTCAGAAGAAGCATGGGAAAACTACCGCACAGACATAAGAGAAGGAAAAATTGAATTCAAATTAAAAGAAGAAGCAAAAGATCCGCACATAATCAACTGATCATAATGTCATTTTCACAAAATATTAGATTTCTTTTAACAAAAAGATTTATAAACAACACTATGTCTCAAAATTCTAACCTAATGATAGGAGGGTTAAGATGGTAGAAATAAATCAAGATCAAGCATACGAAGCTGTTGAACTTGCAAAAAAATCTGGAAAGATAAAAAAAGGCACAAATGAAGTAACAAAAGCCGCTGAAAGAGGCGTGGCAAAGCTAATTGTAGTTGCAAAAGATGTTTCTCCTGCAGAAGTTATCATGCACCTAAAACCTTTATGCGAAGAGAAAAAGGTTCCTTTCGTTGAAGTAGACTCAAGAGAAGAGTTAGGGGCAGCAGCAGGATTACAAGTATCAACTTCAGCAGTTGCAGTTATCCAAGAAGGCAAGAAATAAAAATGGCTCCTGAGAAGAAGAAAACAACGAAAAAAGAAGACGCTAGTTTGTTTAAACCCGCAGTTCCATCAAGAATCGAAGAAATAGTCGGAAGAACTGGAATGAAAGGAGAAATTACTCAAGTTAGATGTAAAGTTCTTGAAGGCAGAGACCAAAATAAAATTCTTAGAAGGAACGTTAAGGGCCCAATAAAGCTTGGTGATTTACTAATGCTAAGAGAAACTGAAATTGAAGCTAGAAAAATTACTTCAAAGGGTAAATAAAGATGGCTAAATGTTCATTTTGTTCAAAAGAAATAGAAAAGGGGACCGGTAAATTATATGTATATAAATCCGGAAAAACTCTTAACTTCTGTTCAAATAAATGTGAAAAAAACCTATTAAAACTAAAAAGAAAGCCGGTTAAATTCAAATGGGCAACTAAAAAAGAAAAATAATTATTCTTTTAATCTTTCAATTAATTCGGGGATAACCACTGTAACTTCTCTATTTGAATCGTGTTTTATTAATTTACCTTTATCTTCATAAAATTCAATTAAAGGTTTAGTGCTTTCATGATAAACAGCAAGCCTTTTTTTAATAGTATCTTCTTTATCATCTTCTCTCTGAAATAATTCTGCACCACAGTCATCACACTTCCCTTCTTGAGCAGGCAACATACCAGTATTCACATTGTATAATTTCTTACAACTAGTACAAGTATGCCTTCCAGATAATCTATTCAAAACAGTTTCCTCATTAACATCTAACTGAACAACCTTATCGACTTCAATACCTTTTTCGGCTAAAATCTCGGCCTGCCTAACGGTTCTTGGAAATCCATCCAAAATAAATCCCTTACTACAATCATCCTTGGACAATCTTTCAAGTAACAAAGAAGCCATCAATTCATCAGGAAATAGTTTACCTTCGGACATAGTCTCTTTTATCATACCACCATATTCCCCATGATCTACATTTTCTCTTAATAAATCGCCAGTAGAAATATGGGCAACATTCATCTCATCCTTAATTCTAAAAGAATACGTTCCTTTTCCGGCACCAGGGGCACCCAAAAATATTAATTTCATGGAAATAAACAAACTGTATTATTTATAAAACTTTTTATTAGAAACCTTTTTAAAACACTTATTTAGCCTATTAATAAGATGCTAAGGCAACCAATATGTGTATTATTAGCACACGTAGACCACGGAAAAACCAGTATTTTAGACTCAATTAGGGAAACCTCCGTAGCAGACAAAGAAGCAGGGGGAATAACCCAAAATATCACAGCACATTCAATAGATTTAGAAAAAATTAAACAAACTTGTGGAGATCTATTAAAAAATATTAACTTAACAATCCCAGGAATTTTATTCATAGATTCACCCGGACACGAAGCCTTCACAACCCTAAGAAAAAGGGGAGGAAACATTGCAGACATAGCTATCTTAGTAATTGACATGAATGATGGAGCAAAACCCCAAACACTAGAAGCAATTGAAATCCTAAAAAATTCAAAAACTCCATTTGTAGTAGCAGCAAATAAAATAGACAGATCGGGAGGATTTATCTCAGACACAAAAAAACCAATATTACAAAATATCCAAGACCAACAAGATTACGTAACAACCGATATAGAAACAAAATTATACAAAATAGTTCAAACTCTACACGAACACGGATTACAATCAGAAAGATTTGACAGATTACAAGATTACACAAAACAAGTAGCAATAATTCCTTGTTCCGCAAAAACAAGAGACGGCTTACCAGAACTATTAATGGTAATATCCGGCCTAGCTCAAAAATTCTTAGAACAATCTTTAGAAACAGACTTAGAAAAACCTGCAAAAGGAACAATACTAGAAGTCACTAAAGAAAAAGGCATAGGAAAAACACTAGACGTAGTAATCTACGATGGAAAAATAAAACAAAATGATAGTATTATAATTGGAACCTTAAATGAACCAATAAAAACAAAAGTAAAATGTTTATTCAAATATGAAAAATCAAAACTAACAGAAAAAAAAGAAGTACACGCATCAGCAGGTATAAAAATTTCTTCACCTAACTTAGACGAAGCAATTCCAGGTATGCCACTAAGAGTTACCAATAAAGAAAACGAAAAAGAAATAATAAAAGAATTACAACAAGAAATAGACGAAGTAACAATAGATACCGATAATGAAGGAATAATTGCAAAGGCAGATACATTAGGTTCTTTAGAAGCCTTAATCTCACTATTAAAAGCTAAAAACATTAAAATCAAAAAAGCAGCGATTGGAAACATAACAAAAAACGATATCGCAGAAGCTTCTTCAAACGAAGACCCACTAAACAAAACAGTAGTTGGTTTCAACATAAAAGTATTGGAAGAATCTAAAGAAGTAAAAATCATAACAAACAATATAATCTACAAAATAATCGATGATATTACAAAACACCTAGAAACAACCTCAAAATCTCTAGAGGAAAAAGAATTTCAAGACTTAGTAAAACCTTTCAAACTAAAAATAATGCCAGGTTGTGTTTTCAGACAACTAAATCCTGCAATTGTAGGGGTAGAAGTCTTAATCGGAACAGCGAGATCAGGAACTCCTCTAATGAATTCAAAAGGAAAAAAACTAACAGAGCTAAAAGAAATCCAAGATAACAAAGAAACTGTACAAGAAGCAAAACAAGGAAAAGAAATAGCAGTCTCACTACCTCACATTACATGTGGCAGACAAATCAAAGAAAATGATATTTTGTACTCCAATATTCCACAAGGAGACTTCAAAAAGCTTAAAAAACTAATGAAAAAGTATTTAAATGAATCAGAGACCCAATTGTTAAAAGAAATCGCTGAAATTAAAAGAAATGAAAATCCAACGTGGGGAATGTAAAATAAATATATTAGAAAAGAAATTAAACGAACCAGTACCTGAATCAGTAGTTAATGGATCTAAGAAGTTTTTAGAAGCACTAGACAAAACAATAAAAATTGGGTTTGTTGCTCTCTATGTAGCGTTTGGATTAAGAGTTGGAGAAAGTCTCATGGCAGATAGCGAATATATGAAAACAGGCGAAAAAACACCTATAGCATACAACTTACCAGATTCACATTACCAATCAAGATTAACAGTGGAGGAATAAAAATGTTCAAATTAACAATAAACGATGTAAAAGCAAAAAAATCATATAAGAAAGAAGTAGAATCAGACATATTCATAAATAAAAAAATCGGAGAAAAAGTCTCCGGTGACGAATTTGGCTTCAAAAGCTATGAATTCACAATAACTGGTGGATCTGACAAACAAGGTTTTCCTATGAGAAAAGATATTCCTGGAATAGGAAGAAAAAGACCCTTAGTTGTTTCTGGTATTGGAGTAAAAAACAAAGTCAAAGGAATGCAACAAAGAAAAACAATGCATGGAAACACTATAGATGAAAATATTTCTCAAATTAATTTAAAAGTTGAAAAATACGGAAAAGATACTCTTCCAAAACTATTGGGCCTAGAAAAAGAACCTGAAGCAGAACAACCTAAAGAAGAGCCAAAAAAAGAAAAATAGAGGGAAAGAAGGATGAATCTTAAAATGTATAGTGAAGGAACAGATTTATTTACCACCCCCGGAGCATATGCAAGACATTTTGTAAAAGATCTAATCAAAGACGCATTTCAAGTAAGTGAAATTGAGGATGAACCCTCGAATCCTTTAATGGGGGCATTCTGCGTAGCATTTTCACCATTACTATTTGGAATGGGATACGTTCACTGTAAAAGCCTATTAAAAAAGGTAACTCCCGATCAAGCAAACGAACTTGAAAAAGAATTAGGAGAAAAACTAACAATTCACTAAAAATTGGCAAAAACCGATAAAAAAGAAGAGCCAAAAGCTGAAGAGAAACCGGCAGAATAGTTTTCATAATTAACTATCAATTTCAGAAATTAATCGTTTAACTTTCCTTTCAATAAGCTTAGCAATTTTATCTTGCCCAGTTCACTCTCCTTGTCAGCTTGCCACACACGGAGACAGAGCTTATAAATAAATTTTCCCATAAATAACTATGAAAATAGAGATAACTTTAAAAAATTTATTAGGCACTCCAGTCATGTTTTACCTAGAAGAAAATTTCAGAAACAAACTATTTACAAAACTAAAAAGTAAATACAAAGATTGGAGAGTTGTAGCAAAACATATCGGAATAGACCCAAGACATTTATTTGGAGTAAGAAGGGGTTTTGAACAACCAAATAATAAAAAATACAAAAGATTTATCTCATCAAGAGAAATAAAAACACTATCAAAATTAAGCAAAATAAACCTAAAAGAGTTTGAAAAAAACATAGAAACAGTAAAGGTGGGTACAAGTGGAAGAACATTCAACCTCCTATTACCAAAAACAACAAACATTTTAGAAGAAGACATCTCCTCAAAGTATAGAACTTTAGCAGAATTAATCTATATAAAAAAGTTTAAACCTAAAATCAAAAAATCCAAAATAAATAAAGGGAAATATTTCTATTTAACAAATAAGCAAATAAGTAAGATAAGAAATAAAAACTACAAAAACAAAATAATCCCAGAAAAAATACCCTTCAACGAAACTTTCGCAAAAGAATTTGGGAAATGGATTGGAGACAGATGCGGAGGCTCAAGAAAAGTAGGAGTTTCAAACAAAGAAATAGAATTCATAAACTCATTTAAAACATTCCTGATAAATCTAAATCAAGAATCTCCAAAGATTACATTAACGTTAAAACCAAATTTCAAACCAAGCAAGGGAATAATAAAAAACTCAGATGAAATAAGAATAAACAAACACCAATATGGTGATTATTCATATAGAACAGAAGTTTCAAACAGAATTTTAAAAGAATATGTTTTCGATAAATTCGAAAGTAACATCTTCTCCCTCCTAAAACACTCAAATCCAGAAATAAGGTACGCATTCTTCGCAGGATTAATGGAAGCAGAAGGAAGCATAGATCCAGATAGAAAAGACATCACAATAGCTTTTGGAACAAGATATCCAGATGACAACGAAAAGGTTATAAACACCTTAAAAAAGGCCTTACTATACAATTATCTATTAAATTTAGACAATTTCAATTCAAGAATATCAAGAAAATACTCAAATACAAAAAAATCACACATATTAAAATATGACATAAGAATAAAAAATATAGAGAAATTCAAAGAAGAAATAGCAAAGTTTATAACTCATCCTCAAAAACTTAAAAGAATAAATAAATTGGTAAAAAGTAAACAAGAAGAGCTTCAACCAGAGATTAGCATTGGTCTCGTTGGACATTAGTGAAGATACGTTCTTGCTAACCCAAAGACGTAGACCACGGCAAAACAACTCTAACTCAAGCTCTTTCAGGTAAATGGACCGATGTACATTCGGAAGAACTAAAGAGAGGTATCACAATAAAACTAGGTTACGCAGATACTACATTCTACAAAGATCCAGACAAAAAAGACCCAGATTGCTATACTGTTGAAAAAAAACCTAAATACATTCCATTAAGAAAAGTTTCTTTTATTGATGCCCCCGGCCACGAAACACTAATGGCAACAATGCTTTCAGGAGCAGCAATTATGGATGCAGCACTATTAATGATTTCTGCAACAGAAGAGTGTCCACAACCCCAAACAAAAGAACATTTAATGGCACTAGAAATAGCCGAAATAAAAGATGTCATAATCGTACAAAACAAAATAGATCTAGTAGACAAAGAAAAAGTCTTAGAAAACTACAAGCAAATCAAAGAATTTCTAAAAGGAACAAATTATGAAAACGCACCAATAATTCCTATTTCGGCACAACATAAAATAAATATCGACGTCCTAATCAAAACAATACAAGAAACATTCCCAACCCCAGAAAGAGATAAAGGAAAAGATCCTTTATTCTTAGTAGCAAGATCATTTGATATTAACAAACCTGGAACTGCAATAAAAGGCCTTAACGGTGGAGTTCTTGGTGGAGCAATGAAAACTGGAATATTAAAAAAAGGAGATTTAATTGAAATAAAACCCGGAATAAAAACAGAAAAACAAAATAAAATAATCTGGGAACCAATACACACTCAAATTGAATCATTAATTACTGGAAACCAAGAAGTTTCTGAAATAACGCCCGGAGGTTCTGCCGGAATTCAAACTAAATTAGATCCGGCTTTAGTAAAATCCGATTCACTAGTGGGAAATGTAGCTGGCCTACACGGAAAAATGCCAGAAACTCTAGAAGAACTTAATCTAAAACAAACATTATTAGAAAGAGTTGTAGGTTCAAAAGATGAATTAGTAGTTGAACCAATAAAAATGAACGAAATTTTAATGTTAAACGTTAATTCAACAGCAACAGTTGGAACTGTAATAGAACTAAAAAAAGATTCTATAAAACTTAAACTAAAAAAACCAGTTTGTGCCTTCAAAAACGAAAGGATAACAATCGCCAGAATGCTTGGAGCACGTTGGAGATTAATTGGTTATGGTGCAATTATTTAGGGGAATGTCCATTTTGTAATAAAAAGACTAATGTGATCTCTTCAAACTGTACTCACCAAACGTAACTATCCAATGATCTTCAGGAATTCCCACATCCAACAAAATCTTGCTTGTTTTATTTAGATAATATCTAATTTTCTCTTTTAAATATGCAATAGAAGCACTGTTTTCGTATTGAGAAACTATCCATTGCAATTCTTGTTTTGATAAATTTTTTTTACCAAATAATTCTCTAAATCTTTTCTTATTTATACCATCCAATCTTTTATAGGTGTAAATTGATAATAATGTGGAAGTTCCTTCTCTTATGTCCGAACCAATAGGGCGGCCTTTTTGTTTTTCTTTGTCCACGTCCATTAAATCATCTACTAATTGAAAAGCAATCCCCAAATTTCTCCCAATCTCAAAAAATTCTGATTTATATTGTTCAGGAGCACAAAGTTGGAACATATAAGCAATAAACCTCGCCGCCACTAAATCAACTTGGAAAACATAGTCTTCTTCAGAAATATCCAATCTCCCCCGGCATTCTAAGTCTAATACCTGTGCCATATCTACGCCGTTTCCTATGTCTTGATACGCCAACATACACTCTTTTTGAAATTCTCTAGGTAAACTCGAATTTAAAATTAAATTTGCTCCTTCAGTTCTCAAAAGATTGGCACTTAACAGAGCAACGGAATATCCTTTATAGTTTTTGCTCCCATAAATATACGGGAGAGTGGGTTTGTCTCTTCTTATATTGTGTTCGTCTATAATATCATCATCAATTAAAGTTGAATTATGTAAAAATTCAAAGGCAAGGAGAATATTATTGATGTTACCAAGTTTTTTAAATTCTTCATTCATTCTATTAAGAATATTTGGTCGAAGACGTTTGCCCCCCGCCAGGATATAATTCTTCAAATTTGTCCAAACTATTCCCAATCGGGGATCTCCTTGTTCATCAATTATTCCATCGATATATTGTGCCACCTTCTCATTAAAGCAAGACTTAAATTTTTTTGAAGAGAATGGATTTCTTGTATTTCTCTTACTCTCCTTTTGCCTCCCCCGGCCGGCCCAATATTGTAGAACTTTTTTGAAAGATTTTTTTAACCAATATGTATATTTTTCTGGATTGTTTTGCATATCTTTCATGAGATCATCCGTAGAAACCCATCTCCACCCCCCTACTTCTTTTTGATTTATATTCGGTTCCCCATTAAATGTTCCAACAAAAACATGATCTATTTCATTTTCTATTAACCCGTTATCAAATTCTTTTCTATAATGAAATTTAAATAACCCTTTTAAGGGGCGGTCAAACCCCATCTCTTCTTTTAATCTACGGTGGGCCGCATTTATTATAGATTCATCTGGCCTTGGATGACTACAAACCGTATTCGACCATAACCCCCCACAATGATATTTATCTTCTGCTCTTTTTTGAATTAATAATTTACCTTTGGAATTAAAAATAAAGATGGAAAATGCTCGGTGCAATTTTCCTTTTTTATGAGCACTCATCTTATCGTCAACACCAATTTTCTTATCATGCTCATCCACCAAAACTATTTTCTCTGCCATTTTTAGAATATTCCTTAGCATTTAGCCAACATAAAATTATCAAAATCAGTAATCTGGAATCCATGGAAAATATAATCCAATGGAAATCTTCTTTTTACATTGGAGATTTCTCCAACTAATTCTCCATCTTCATAAAGAAGATGATGCATCAACATGAAATCTCTTTCTCTCAACTCCCTATGTCTAAATATTCTATCTCCATCTAAAG
>Ga0233437_1001197_pt1 | contig 49680 bp, 45 predicted proteins | sample SI_122_August201_FD_182714 | JGI IMG/M metagenome (GOLD analysis project Ga0233437, IMG submission 182714) | Seawater microbial communities from Saanich Inlet, British Columbia, Canada - SI_122_August2016_200_MG | ecosystem: Environmental > Aquatic > Marine > Inlet | place: Canada: British... | reverse complement strand
TTTTGTCCAAAGGATTTTGCACACTCGCTGTGCAATTCGGACAGGTAAATTCGCAAGAATGTTCGATGTATTGGTTCTGAGTGACTACAAATGCATAGTATTGTTGTATCAAACAGTTAATTTCATCGACGCGACTATTTTTTTTCGTCAATTTGATATTTCTTTCGACACAGTTTTGAATTGTTCGCACGATTTGATCGAGTTGATAAATTAAATTTGAGCGTATGATTACACTTTCTAGTTGGATTTTTCCGTCTTTGCGTTCAATTATCCCATCCAACACATCGATGAAAAGCTGAGCCGAATGTATAGAATATTGCGATTTAATCTGATCGATATGATTCTGCGCATTATTAACTGTCTCGTCTACTTTTGCTGGACCGATCTGTTTTGCCCAACCATTTAATTTTTCAATCACTGCGAAAATGATGTCGATTTTTAAATGAAATTGTTGATTGACATGTTCCATTGTACACATAATATATTGTCATTATTTTTTGTAACTTTAACTCTGCTTTCATATTTAGAAACAAGTCGATTTTATCATATATTCATATCTATGGCGACCCAAAACGACGACGACATTGAATTCGACGCACTCGTGAGAGAAATTGTTGAAGACCCCGAAAAGATAAACGATCCCCAGCTTTCACCCGAGCAACTATTAAAAATCCAAGAGCGCTTAAATTTGTGCAGTGTGGGAATTGATTATCCTGAAGATGCACAAAAAATGGTGGCGGCATCGTACTCAAACATGCGCGAAGAATATATTAAAAAATTCACGATGACAAGTCTCGTTGGATTCATGTTTCGAATGGCAAAGGAATGGCAACCTGATATTACAGTTCGCAGATGGACTGATGAAGGCCGGAAAGAAAAATTATCCGAGCTTCCCGCCGGATCAAAAAAACCATTCACATGTGTAGAACTTGGTAGGCGAATCAAATTAATCAATGATTCGTATGATTGCATGCTCGAAAATCAAAAACCGCTTCTTTTATCTGACGCAGAACGCACGGCGCGCGAAGAGGTGAAAGCATTAATACGACCAGAAATCGAACCCGAACTTCGAGAAATATTCAAAGAAAAAGGCGGCGATGATGATTATTCATTAGTTGCCGGAACATTTATCGAAGAGAAAGTAGACCAATATGTAAAGGACCACGAAGATGAATTTTTAGAAATCCAAATGAATTCACTCAGTTCAATGAAAGAGAAACAGAAACAAGAAGATACAAAATTCACGTATGACATAACTCGACAACTTTTCGAAATCGGAAGAGAGGCCGACGGTCGTCTTGACGAAACTGAAGCCGAAGCAAATCGCTATCCCGAACTTACGAAATCAATCCAATCCAATCCGATCCCAGAATTACACAGAGAGTTAGACAATGTCAAAGATGTGCCGACGCAAATTGCAAATCGAATAATATCTGATTTTCTGGGAGAGTTTCTTGAATACGATCCTGATTTACATGTTAAATCTGTGTACAACAAAACGGCCATTGAGTTAGATGAACATGGAAAAGACAAGGTCGAAAAAGAAAGATTAACTCTTGATAAAATGAAAGCAAAACCTGTTGTTAACTCCGAAGATAAAGAATTATATGATCGAATAGTTCAATCGCCCGAACGCATTAAGACTGTGTTAAACGTTATGCGATGTCCAGAACTCGCTCAAGTCCCTGCACATTTCATTCATTATTTGGCTCCGCTTGATAAAACTCATGATGCTCGCCCGGCAATTGAGCATATTCCTCCGCAGGATACATTCTATCGATGGAATACTTACGCAGAGGCAAATTTCGAAGAACTTCGTGAGGCGACTAATACGATATACCACGACAAACCCGATCTCGATTTTATGCTTATGGTTTACAACACGTGGGAGGGGACAACCGAAGCTAACAAACAGGCGTTTGATGATTTTATCAAAGAATATGAAGAGCGTATTATTAGTGATACAAAATTAATAACCGTTGGAAAGTGGACTCTACTCGGAGATTTTAAAAAGAATCGAGAAAATATACAGTTTTACAATAAAAACACCGGAATTATCCAGCGCATTCTCGACAAATATTCTGAAGACAAAAAACTCGGAAAGGATCTCATGAAGAAACGGGTCAAGCGAGCCAAGGCACAAAATATTAAGAGATTAGGACCTGATGATGTAGGCCTTGCAGATTATATGAAAACAACATCTAGACCAGGACGCGCACTCGATGAGGCTGAGCTGTCATTCTTAGAGAGAGCGAAAGGCAATTTGGCCCTCGCCCGTGAACTCGAACAACTCGATGGTTTAAAGCGCGATCTCGATAAAATAAATGCGATAAATCACGAACGAATACTGACTATACCCGAAATGGAGAGGCGCGATCGGTTATTACTCGAGATCAAAGAATTGTCGGAATCAATAGATGTGCCCGCTAATGCAGTTCAGGTCGACGTGTTTGCCCAGGATGACCAGGGGCAGATTGCAAAAACTAAATTTTACACTGAAGCAGAAACCAAGCAAGAGCTCGAAGCTCGGATGACGCAATAAAGGGAGCCATAATCTTTTTTTGTATTAGGTGATGTGATATGTGTTATAATACAATGCAACTTCGGGGAAAATACACAATGGACGAGTACAAATTCGTGGGTAAGCAAATTGTAGACACATCGATGGTGCTGATGGGCCAGAGTGGTTCTGGTAAAACAGTAATTATTCATAATGTATTAAAAGCATTACACGGCATATCTGAACAAATAGTTGTATTTTCTCCGACGGCAGATTCAAACAAAGCGTACGAGGGTTTTGTGCCGAGACCATTAATTCATACGGATCTTTCAACAAAACGAGTAAAAGGAAAAGGGAACACAGGCCTGCTGCAAATACTCGATGATGTTGTTCAGCGACAAAAGGCATTCACCGACGTATATCGGACGGTTAACAAACTTGAGAATTTACAAGCTTTGTATCAAAAATACACAGACAAAGCATGCGGACGTGTGATTAAACAATTATCGATTTGTAGGAGCAGAACGCGTCAATCAATCGAATCAACGTACGCAGATAACAACAGCAAGCGGGTGAAATTATTGAAAGAGGTTGATGAGCGTTTCAACAATTTACTCAGCGAGGTGTTTAAAAAAGCAATTAAAATTAAGGGAAAAGAAATCAAAAAAGATCTATCAAAACTCACCGACATGGATCGTTTAGTGTTTGCCAACGTAGATTTTAACCCTCGGCTTGTGATAGTTTTTGACGACTGTGCGGCCGAATTAAAACCTCATTTTAGCCACGAAATATTCCGAGTCCTTCTGTACCAGGGCAGGCATTATTTTGTCACATCGATTTTTACATGTCAGAGTGACACAGACATGCCCGTTAATTTGCGACAAAACGCATTCATCACAATTCTCACTTCACCTGTCTCTGCATATGGTTATTTTAGAAAAGATACAAACAAAATGGCCAGCAAATCTGACCGCCAAGATACTAAAATTCCCATACTGGATTGCATTGATGAAATTTTCAGAATAAGTTATCGCAAGCTTGTATATGTGCGTGATGATTCAATACGTAATTGTTCCGGATTTTTCTTTTTGCAGTGCGACATAGTTGAACCGTTCATGTTCACGAGCGATTCGATCACCGAGATATGTAGGCGCGCCGAAGGTGACGCTAGTGAATGGAATTCCGATAATCCATTCTACAACAAGTTTCGAAATCAAATGAAAAAATAAAATTGAGATCAGATTTAAACAGATACACAATACGCATATATAATTATGCAATCCGGCGAGATCAGGACCGATAAAATAAATAATCCGCGATTTCAATCTATCGTTGATATCATTGGAAGTTATTTTACCGACATATATTTCAATAGCATTCACAAAACCGCAACGAAAAACGTTACGGCAGAATCTTCGGTTACCGACGAATATAGAAATTCAACCGATAGATTTATTCAGGGGGTTAAAACTGATGAGCGGCACTATCGTTCAGTCATAACAAGTTTACATAGATATTTTTCAGAAGAGACCAAATTTTCGTCAATTTCATTTGTCAGTTTTGTGGACATAATTATTGAACAATTCGTTCCCATCGAATACTACCAATTGTTAGTCACCCAAGACAAAGATGAAATGTTGAGCAGCATTGTTTGTGATTTGGTGAGTAATTTAGGCGTATTTGTCACAACGCATTCTTCTCTCAAGCGGATAATTGACGAACACGATACTGGGGCAGCAGTCACAATTAACATGATCAAAGAACATGCAAAACAAACAATGACAGCCAAAAAAGATAATATTCGAAATGAGTTCCTCAAGCGCAAGGGTCAATGTCAAGAAATGATCCCCGCGAGTGTGGCCGAGTCTCTGCGGGCCGAAATTACTATGCTCGATAAACAACGATCTGTGGATAAAGATGAAATTGAATTCCTAAATCGCGAAGTTGTGAAGCTCAATTCTATCTTACAGACCCAGCGTGAAAAAGAAACCAAGTACAGAAAATTTATAGGCGTAATGCACGAGCAACGCAATAATCTCATTGCAAATTTTCAAAATAAGTCCGTTGAAGAATTTGCCACACCCGTTTTAGATCAAATGATTACCGCAGAGCTGGCACCCAGATATGTTGATACTGCGACAAGCATTGAAAAGCGGCCCGAGGTGATCAAGTTAAAACAGCCAGAACAGACAGCATCATCGGAGCGATCTGCATCAGATCGAACTGCATCAGAACGAACTGCATCGAATCGAACTGCATCAGAACAAATTGTACCGGAGCGACCTGTATCGAAGCAAACCGCACCGGAGCGACCAGTATCATTTGTTACTGACATCGACCAAACATTGTCGATTTTAAAAAATAGTATAACCGATTCCGCAATTGGTATTGACTCTGATGAAGAAGATGAAGGAGGACAAATAACCCTATACGATAGAGTGAGTCGATAAATGATTCGTCTAATCTTTTTTGCGCCGTTTAATATACAATGACAATCAATGCTGCCGATTTTTCGATCTCCGCATTTGGCTGGGTATGTGACTCTGTATTGTTAAACGGAATTATTAATAATTCCATTTATACTGCAATTGTCATAGTAATAATTGTATTCATTATATTTTATATTGCATACCATGGCGAGAGTGTAAAAAAAGGCGGGACGCATAAATGTGTAAAAGTGTTCATATATATGTTAATTAGCATTGGAGGCATTACAGCTATTCATCATTACGCACACACAAATTGTATCCGAGATCAATTCAAAACGACAAACATTGATCACGTATTTTCAGAAATTTACGACAATCCGTTGCATACACCCGCACCAAATCACAATCCTCAGCCACTCGTTGCTGCAGAAAGAGAAGATAGTTCCCCAGCTAGACATCCAGCACAAGAAGAGAGTATCTATAATTCGAACACAGCGACGGACGATTTACTCAATAAATTCCGATGATCTCATTATAAACTTCTCGTTATATATGCAATACATGGATAGTTCCAACTTCGACGATTTAGTACTGTCTACATTTGAGGTCACAGATTGTGACATATCGGATTCAAGCATTCGATCGCACCTCGATAATTTAGACACAAACCCCGCGGAAGATAAACCTTTGCCAGGTTTTGACGGGGGAATAAAATTACGACGAGATCATCCGCAAATTCAAATTTGGTACCCCGAAGCCACGCACCCCAAAATGCATGTTTCGGATATAATGTTTGAAGGCGAAAACGGTCGCAACGAATTTAAAACGACTGAGTTCCGAAAAGATTTGCACGCAAGAAAAGACAATTTACTGTGCAGACGACTCGACAGCGAAATCGCAGATTTCGAAGTCAGTGGAAATTCAGTCAGCGTAAATAAAGCACTGGCAGAATTAAATCGACAAATCAAAATTCGCCCGAGAGATTTCCAAGAAGAAATCGTCACCACTTCATCTGTTAGACCGCGTGCAATTGCTGATGTAATACATGAACTTCGAACAAAACGATGCGAAGGTAATAGTGTTGCATTCACTGAATCAGACACATCTGCAGATCGAATCGTCAGTCATAAGCGCGGAGTTTCACATCCCTGGGAACTTGTAATTGATGATCGAGCTGTTGTTACAGAATATACAAACCGTCGAAATCGAGATCATACCAAACCACACAGAGTTGATACAAGTGCGTTTGTTGAACATGAATTGGTCATAGATGAACCATTTGGATGTCAAACCGCAAAACGCCGACTTTTGCGCAATGTGATGCGATCCGCAATTGATGGGATTACGCAATCTACGATTAATATCCAAGACCAAATTCAGTCAGACGCCAACCAACACAAAGCCAATACGCGTAACACTCGACCTCCGCAATATTCAGACAGCGATGTGACAATATCACCTTTAACATTGACACATTTTGTGCGACCTTTGAACCATCGACGCAAATCGGGCGAGCGGGTCCGAAGAGAATTGATTGAAAATATACAAACGCTGAATCTGACGGATGACTATCGGCCTGTTCGAAAAACTACATGTCCGAAGTCAATCGATCGTGTGGTTGATAATTCACAACCGGGACTTGAACCTGGAGTAACTATTATTGATCCGGACATGCCCACGGCAAAAAGAGGAGCGCATCCAGATACACACGCAAATTTGCGCAAAAAAGTATACAACACACTTCCGTTAAATATGGGAAATATGAAAACTCACGTTTACAAAAGAGCGAACTTGTCGAACAACAGACCGTCAAATTTAGATATTAGCGACATCAAATTGTGCGAAGGAATTGAAACTTCAGTCGGACATAAATTAACCAATTACTTCGGCGAAATACGAAACATACAAGCCGAACCATCGAATGATTTGGCTACATTTGGTAACGAACAGACCTCTGGAGTCCCTGCAGGCATTCCCGCGGATTCCGGGAAAGTGCTCAGACGTGGCAGATTATTTTAATGCGCGTTCAATCATTTTAATGCGCGTTCAATCATTTTAATGCGCGTTCAATTATGTTGATTATACTGCCGCTCAATTTCCCTTTGGTAATCAGATCGTGAGAGCTTAATCCACATGTTGTGGCGGCAAAGAAGACTAACGAACCAATCACATCATCAAGTTTGTCGAGTTGTGTGATAAATCTGCCGATTTTTTCACTGTCGCTGAGTAGATGTATTGTGCGTTCTTTAATTTTTGGGTAGTATAATTCTCCGTTTATTAATATCGTGCTTATTCCTTTGACCATCGAATCAATGTACGATTTCATGACAATTCCGTTAATTCCCGGAGCATTAACGACCGAGTAAATTGACGACACCGTGTCAGTCGCACCTATATCTTTCAGAGTCAATACACGCTTTGCCCCTTTTGATTTCGCAGACGTATCTTTTACTTTTTTTGACAGAGCCTCAATTGCCTTGGTTTTATTGTCTTTCGATAATTTTTCGAATTTACCAATACACGTGACTCTAATGCGACTGAGCCCTCGATCAATTTCATTCACTGCGCTTTCGAATGCATCCCGACTAGGGCGCGCGCCAATAGATTTACAGCACGTCGCATATGCGTCGTACAAATGGTTGAATTTGAGATTTTTAATAATGATGCCTGCACATTTTCGCGCGGATGTGAATGACTTGTCACATGTCACACTTATTTGAAATTCTCCGTTTTGTGCCCCGCAAGACATGTTCACCACTTTATTCTTAATAGTACCAACGACCGAACCTGCCAAACAATCGCGAATAACTGTGTATCCCGCATACGCGACTGCTGAATTATCAAATAAATCGACGGACAACGGTTTACACATTGAGCCTAAACCTTCTAAAACCCAAACGTTGACGCCAAACGGAAAACTCACAATTACACACGAGCTGTTAATCGCTCTTGTGTTTTCAACTTGTAAACTGATCTTTCGGTTGGACATTTGTGCTGCGTATAAGTATATACTTATATTTATAAATTGAATAAAATGCGCACAAAAAATATCAATTTTGCGCTGATTATTATTGCAATGTCGATAGTATACATTTTGATCGTTCTGTATGTATTTGCGCACACTAACCATTTTCATTCCGAACCCAAAACATACGACATCCTTAGGGGCGAAATAAATAAGCGCATAGAAGACGAATATCAAAATGAGGCATTTGGATCAGCTGCAACACTTTCAGACGCGTGTAAATACGTACTCGATGGAGGGAAACGATTGCGATCGATTATTGTACTTGAAGTTGCCCGCCGATACAATGAATTATATAATACGACACCAACTAATTGCATGGACGCCGCACTAGCGATAGAGTATATCCACAATGCGTCTCTAATCATTGACGATCTGCCTGAATTCGACGATGATCTGTATCGTAGGGGAAAATTGTCGCTTCACATTGTTGAATCTCCAGCGGTCGCACGATTGACATCGTCGAATTTAATATTTGTTGCAATGACAAAAATTGCACGTCAAATTGATTGGATCAAAGAAAATAATTCGAGCGCATATCGGCACAATTCCGACGGACTATATAAACTCGGCATGGACATGTATGATATGGTGTGGAGAAAAATTGGGGCAAGCGGGGCAATCGGAGGTCAGTACATGGACACAATTTCTTCTATGGATGAAATGCTTCAGAAATTCGGTGAATTCGCTGTAGTCGATATGTTGTACAAAAAAACGGCAACATTTTACGAGTTATCGTTCGGTCTCGGATATTTATCTGCAGGTGGTAGTATCGATATGTTTCGTATGATTGAACGAGCCGGCAAGTATTTCGGTTTGGCATATCAGATCGCCGACGATATCGGAGATTACGAGACAGACGTCGAAAAGCGTTGCTGGAATTTCGCGCATGTATATTCTCTCGAGACTGCATATGATATGATGAAATTTTACTTACAGCTCTGCCGAAATATTTTGAAACGCGTTAACTTCTGGACACCACTATTTGTTGAGATATTTGAGAAACTTATTGGCATGACAAATAATCAAACAAATCCGACCACCGATGTTGTTTCTGAAAAAAAATAATTGCGCATATTTAATCAAACCTGGCCGCGATGCCGAAGTGATCACTGGCGTAAAATTCGGAACCAGAATTAGATTTCGATTCTGGCCCAGAATTAATGGGTACATTCCCAATCAAGCGATAATTTGACACAGTCTTAATCCCTGCGCGTATTAACATTCTATCATAGCTTCGCCGAATTGGAGGTATCCCGTCAAAGAATTTGTTAATAGTAAAATCCCACGTAAATCTTTTTGCGTAATACTCACCATTTTGACCGATTGCATTAACAAATCCCCATTTTCTGTACATGGGTTCTTCTGCTGGTCTTACATTTATATCTCCGCATACTAACATCGGCTCGTTAATTGCGAAATTTAGCATGAACTGAGAAAATTGTTCTCCTCTGACACGAACTCGACCGTTACCAGTTGCCAAATGGCAAGTCGCAATCCAACACTGTTTGAGTGTACCATCTTGATGGTAATGATATTCTATTGCTGCACATGGACCACAATACATAGAATGTGTAACCATTGTTTCGTATTCGTTTTTTACAAAAATGCCGATCCGACCTTTATGTGATAAAACTTCGACTTTGAGTATGTACTCAAATTTATCAGTGCTGCGCAGAACTTCGAGAAACGCATCGCTCATTTCTTGCAAGCACAAAATGTCCGCATTTTCTGCCAACAATGTGTCGATAATGAATGTGTGGTTTTTTTCTAACGACCACTGTTCGGCAGGCGCTTGATCCGAAAACGAATCGCTGCAAATATTCCAAGTAATAATCGACACCATCCCAGTTCCAACTTACCATACTTTTTTGCTGATTCAATTTTTAAAATTGCGCGCGTACTATTTTTTCCGCTCTTTTATACATCTGGTGGTATTAAAATGCCCCTTCCAACATTACTCCAACCCGGAAAACTCGTCAATGCACCGGCAGATGAGTGGAATAAAAGGCAACCAATTGATTTTGTAGTTAATATGATTAAACAAAAATTACTCATCAATCCGACTGAATTATCACATCGAGTTATTATCGTTCAGTCAAAGACGGGAAGTGGAAAGTCAACGGTTATGCCCGTCGAAGCATTTCGTATTTTTCGTCCAAAAGATACATCATTAGCAGAGCCGTATTTTGGCTACAGCGTTGCGGTTACTGAGCCCAGAGTTATTACAGCAATTAATATCGTTCGAGAGGATATTATTACGATACCAGAAAATAGCGATATGGTATTAGGGAAAACAATCGGTTATCTTACTGGAGCTCGCGCGTTTCCCACAAAAAAAGGAGGGCTAATGTATATGACGCTCGATTCATTACTTGTTCAACTTCAAAACATGGGCGATGAAGATTTCATGCTCAGATACAGAATAATTATGATCGACGAGGCCCACGAGAGATCAACAAGTACGGACATCATTTTAATGAAATTGAAATATTTTATGAAACGTAATCTCGGCAATCCAAATTTGCCAATTTTAATACTCACGTCTGCTACTCTCGACGTCGAAAAATGTCGCAATTTTTACGAACTGCCCGACGAGAATATTATAAGCGTCGAGGGCAGTGCATATCCTGTTAACATACATTGGCCTAAATATAACTCGACCGATTTTATTCGAGATTCTGCAGCATTAGCGAATCAAATACATCTCGACAATTTATCCGATAGTATTGATAAGTCTGATGTATTAATTTTTGTTCCCGGGGGCGAAGCCACGAATATTAAAAAATTGCTGGAGAATTTTAATCGAGATTATTGTCAAGTTGATTCGAAAATAATGCCGTTTAAAATTGTATCAATTCAGGCCAAAGCTGTTAAGAATGAAACCGTAGACTACATCAACGCGTGCACCGACACTTCAAGACTTCGGGTTCAAACACCTGAGGGGAAATTCATTCCGGTAATTCGTAAAATTATTATATCAACAGCAGTCGCTGAAACCGGCTTGACAATTCCTTCACTAAAATATGTGATCGATAACGGGTGGAATCGCGAGCAATTGTTCTATCAACCAATGATTGTCGGAGGCATAATGAATATGCCCGCCGCACAAAGCAGAATAACTCAGCGGAAAGGAAGATCTGGTCGCAAATTTCCCGGCGAGTTTTATCCCCTATATACTGAAGAAACTTTTAATCAATTACAACACACACAATACCCGGCAATTATTACTGAGGGACTTGGCGATTATTTGTCTGACATCATTAGCGAGCAATACAAAGATAAACTCAAAAGGGGCCAATTTCCCGAATTTAAAGTTGAAGACATTGATCTGCTCGATAAACCTCCGCCCGATTTAATTTCCGCAAATTTGGAGCGCGCCATTGTGCTCGGATTTGTTGCAGACAATGTTATTGTTGATCCATCAGAACCAGATCGTTTGGGTTACGGACTCACTGAATTCGGACAAATATTAACAATGGCATCACGAATTCCAATGGAGCGACTGCGAATCGTTCTGTCGAGCTTTACGTGGAATGTTTACACTCTCGACATGATCACTATTGCTGCATGTTGCGGGACCCCAATGAAAAAAATAATGAGCAAACCCCGTTCGAAGCAAACAGAAGAACGCAATTTTGAGCTCCCCGTTTATACACAGGTACTCAAAGACGCAATGCCAAATTTTCTTAGTCCGAAAATTGGGGGCGGGAGTGATAAACTACCGACAGAGCAAGAAAAGTTTTATTACGCATCGATATTTTATATTTCTGACGATTACATCGAGCTGCTTTATTACTTCGATCGCTTCTTAAAAGAGGTCGATACTCAAAAATTTAACATTCCTGGTTTGAAAAAATGGTGCACAGATAATTGGTTAAGTTACAACGATTTAACAGAAATAATGACAACACGACAAGATATAATTAGTTCTTTATTAGGAGCAGGAATTAATCCTTTTTGGGGATCAGAATTTAAACTTGCAGACTCGAATGTGTGTGACTATTATACTCGCATCTCAAATATAAAACATTGTTTATATGATGGCTTCAGATTGAACATTTTGAAATATAATCCTCGGCTTAACAAATATTTCACAAGACACGGTATGGAAGTCAGTGTGCCCACCAAATTTGCGGGTCCGGTCGGATTTAAAGTGCGACACCTCGGGATCGACCGGATAAAAAATCCGATGTATATCGTTGCGGACAAGATCTCACTCGACATCGCAAGAGTCGGGCGCGGTGAGGAGAGTAAACTAATTTACACCGCATCAGTTGATAAAGTTTCCACAATTACTGGTTTCTTTGACGTAGATGATGAAATATTCGAACCCAGAGAATCAATTAATTATACGTGTCCCGATTACGCAGAATATGATGCAAACTTAGATGCCGAACACATACTCAGTGCATATTATGCCGCTGGGTCAATAATAAAAAATCCGAGTCTGCTGAGTCAGGTTCCCAAGCATAATTTAACATTCTTAATGGCGAAAGAGTGCCAGGGAACAATGATCGAGTCCATATAAAAAAAAGAAATGGGACATTATGCCTTCTTTCTTTTTTTTATACTAGATGTCACTATTACATGACCATACGCGGGGTTTGTGACACACACTTTGCCTCCCTTATGGGGTATACTAAGTGCTATATATCCTGTCGGCACCAAACCGAGCGGGTAGATTCTGAGCCCATCGGTGATACCTTATGGCTCACACCGTCTACTACAACGGCCTTCACCGCCCGTGTTGCGGTTACTCACCGTCTATTACAACGGCTATGTGCCGTCTATTACAACGGCTATGTGCCGTCTACTACAACGACTATGTGCCGTCTACTGCGGTTTGTGATACGGCATCACCAGCCTCTACATATAGTGGCTATGCGCCGCCTGCTACAACGGCTATGCACCGTCTACTACAACGGCATTCACCACCCGTGTTGTGGTTACTCACCGTATGCCATCACGGCTATACGCCGTCTATGGGTATTGACTGCGTTTCGCCACCCATTAATTATAATGGTGACTATATGTCACTATTACGTGACCCTGCGTAATATTTTAACACGCAGAACGGTAACACCCCTATGGGTATACTACAACGACTATACGTCGTCTATACAACGACTATACGTCGTCTATATAATCCGACCCATTCGGATATATTTGCGAGTAGTGATTGCTCGTCACCTGACATTTCTATATGTCATATTATATGCCCGATATACGGACAATGTCTGTATTACAGACAATGTCTGTATTACAGACAACCAGTCAGATATGAATCGCTATTAGAGCGAAACATATCTAAACATTCGGCGAGCTCTGTGAGAGCGGTATCCAATATCCGTCCTGATATATTATTACGATTTATCAATTTTGGCAGATTTTATTTTTTTCCAAAAATCGCAAAAAAAGACGTATCTAACAGACCGATAAGAAGTAATGAGTTCTTTTCGATCAAGATGACATCTCTTGTACATGGGGATAGCGTTAGCGCTAGCTATTCTCGGACGGTTCGCAATGAGGGGGATATGATCCTCATCGGTCACCTTTATCCGATTTCGCGTCCCTGAATGCTGACCATGTACAATATATGATATTAATCGTCCAATTTTCGCACTTTGCGTTTTAGCGCGCTTTTAGTGCAAAATCGAAGATTTCTTGATGTCTGTCTATCATTCTATCAAATGACAAGTCGCGGAGTATTATCCTACTGTATATATATTTTCCTCGCCAGTTGCGCAATCGATATGACTGGTCAACTGTGTTAATTCTTAGGTTATATTGTTCGTCGTTTACAGTGAATCGAAATCTTATAAATTGCAATGGAATGATTTGGACCAGCGAATTTGAAACCGTCGGTTTCATTGCATGGTAAAAATATGAGATCAAATGCAGATTCTGGTCAGACTCAAATATGACGATTTTGCATCCGTGGGTGATAATTGGTTTCTTTGTGTATCGGTGGGTTATATACGTGCTTACGTAAAAATCAATGGCGCGGACTACGTACAAATACCAGCTGATTAAATCGATCAACATCAGGGCAATTAACATTTGAATTGTATTGTTTATACATTTATACATCTATATGAGTGACGATTTAGATGATATTAGCGTTGACGGCGTCGATAACGATTATGACTCATCGGTCGCCGACGAACCAGATGCAGTTGTAGGCGGTGATCAATCTTCTGACGAAGATAATGAAACTGATTCAATCGATGACGACTCGTCTGTTTTAATGTATGCCCCGGAAGTAAAAGTGCCAAAAAAAGAAACCGAGGCAACCAATTTTTTAGACACAAGTAACGCAATTCGAACAGCATTAATTGTTCACCCGGATAAAAGGGTGACCGATAATAAATTGCACCGTACAGAACTCGCTCGTGTCGTTGCGGTTCGAGCCAAACAGATATCCGAGGGGGCAGAAACTTACGTAGATTGCTCGGGCATGACTGATCCAATCAAACGCGCTTACAAAGAATTATTTGCAAGAATGAATCCGTTAAAAATACGAAGATTCATCGGATCCACAGATGAGTCAACAAACATATACGAAGAATGGAAAGTTCGAGAAATGGCATTTCCCGATCTTACGTACGATTGGCACTAAATCCAATCTTGCGCATGATCGACACTAAACCCGATCTTGCGTGCGATTGGCATTAAGTGATTCATCAAGCTGGCCATTATAATTCGCATCGACGAGAAAACTTTTGATCAGCAGACGTACATCTCGGCAAATTTTTTTGTGTGCTAAATAATCCATAAATTCACCATACCTATGATCATACATTACGTTTATTAATGAAGATACTGGCTGTAAGTGACGAGGTATCGTATATAAATCACCGAGCATGATAAACATATTGATCAGTTCGTCAAATTTTATTTCAATGTTTCGTCCGGTATGTGTATTCAGTACGATAAATTTACCCGCACCAAACAATACGAAATGTCCATTAATACATGACATTCCCGACGATTCAAGCGGAATAGACATATAATATGACACAAAAAAATAAGTGTGAATATTTACACATTCAATGCATGCACGCGTTCATATATTTCGACAAAGTGGGATTTATATCGCTTAATCTCAGTGAGAAATCTCTCAATTGTATTTTTTCTGATATCACATTTAGAACATACACTAACAATTTTGACTGGATGACCATATTCAGTCAAAAGAATGAACGTGACACCAATGACTCGACTTTTCACAACAGATGAACAACCTATTCCTTTTTTGTTCGCAACTCCGATCATTTCACAAATGAATGGTTTAATTGCATCTAACTTTTTCGACAATTCAAGTTGTTCGTATACAGTTTCTACCCATTCTGGTGTAATGTCTTTATTAATTTCGATATTCAATTTCGTGGGTTCTTCTGCGAAAATCTTGCGAACGAAATCGTCACCTTTTGCAGTGCCTTGCGATTTGAGCTGCAGACAATTCGCGATGACATTTTTACTCCGCACAAATCTGTTTTTGAGACATGAGTACCACAAACATGTCGCCATAATTGAATGTTTATATTCGCTCCGTTTTACATGCCCCAGTAGTTGAATTTGATGATACAAATCGGTGGCTGTCTCAATAACAATGACTGAAAATCCAGCACCGCCCCGCGATGTATACTCAGTATTGTATCGATGATATTCAGCAAGTATTGCTTTCTTTTGTAATTCACTGTACACCACGACTATACTCTTGTCTAATTCTTTCTGTGCCCCTCGACTATTTGGTCCGAGTATTTTGATCCGCGATTGGTACGGCAGCTTCGCTTGCGCATGTTCGTCGATCATTACTCCCGTGTCAATAGTTTGCCCGCAGCTCTGACAAATGTATTCGGTATTTTCGATACTCATTTTTGTATTGCACGTATTACATACTCCGATTTGTTCATTCTGTACATCATTTTCGGGTAGAAACTCGCCGCTCAGTATCTTCGAAATATCGACGATGTCGATTCCTGATACATCGAGCGATTCGGCAGATAATATTCCAAACGGATCATCCATGTATTAGACTTATATATGTCTAATTTGTAATTCAAATGCTTAACGGTCCAAATAAAACGTCACGTCGAGAATGTCAGCGGTTCCGCCGGTTTTTGGTCGAATTGTCACGTCCCAATGTAGGTACAACTTTCCATATCGTTCGATAAATTCCACCAAATTTTGTTGCGAATTGTATGTCTTATATGTTTGCTTGTGCTGACATTCGCCAAGTGCTCGCATTGTTTGGCTCATATCTCGTGAAACCGCGATTGTGGTGTCGTTCGTAATAATATGTAGCGCTTGTGCGAATTTGGGGTTCGGTTCAGGCGCTGCAGTGCGTAGTTCAATTTCCGCAAAATATGTTTCAATCTCTTCAAGTAGTTTCTCTCTGTCTGGTGCAACTTTACCTTCGATAGCGGTATTTATTGCTTCGGCTATGATTTGCATATTTGCATCATTCACAAGCGGCTGAATTCCTTTTGCATTGTATTTTCTCGAAATTTCAATCATTGATTTATATATTTCAGATAACGGCATATTCGGTCGACTCAGAATTAATTTTTGTAATTCTTCACCCCCGGCATCTGCATCCATGATTTGCACAACATGCAATAATTGAACGTCGCGTTTGAATTGCGATTCTAATTCTGGCATCTTTTTCTCTATGTTTTTTGTGCCACCATAACACACAACAGATGGATTCGCGTCATCTCCGACGGCGACGGCTAAAAATAACTGCCCAATTTGTGACATTTATTGTTATGTAATCATACAACCATGTGTATAATATAAAAAAATGGACGCAGGTATTTTGAGTCATATTCAAGACAACCAGGCGGCATTCAAAACAATAACTCAAATAAAAGACGACGATCACGATATCGTATCGAACGCACTAAAAATCGTGCGGAAATATATTTCTGAGCGGCGTCGTATAATATATGGGGGACTGGCTATTGACTATGCGCTACGTCTGAAAGATTCATCACTATATCCAAAGACTGAACTACCAGACTATGATATTTATTCGCCTGATAATGTGAATGACGCGTATAATGTTGTCGAGCTACTCACAGACAGCGGATTCGAAAATGTTTCGACATCGCATCGTATGCATGTTCAAACAATGGGAGTACGAATAAATTATGTGAATGTGTTGGATATATCGTTTGTTTGCCCAGATATATACGATCAATTGCCCACGCTTGTTTATGATGATGTTCTAATTATTCATCCAAATTTCCAGCGAATCGACATGCACCTGGCGCTTTCTTTCCCATTTGTCAATCCTCCGCGCGAGAGTATATTCAATCGATGGGACAAAGATACGAAGCGATTGGGATTGTACGACAAATATTACCCAATCAAACAGTCCAAACCAGATATTGAATTCACACACATCGACATTTCTGTTCCGCTAATCGAATCAGTCGCGATAAATGGATTTTTGGCATATTTAATTATTGCGAGTTCGCCGTTCCTCGATATCAAACAATCCCAAAAAAATTACACAATAACTATAACCGACAATGTCGCGCACATAAAATATCGAGCGCCGTCAAATATGAAAAAACTGGTCGTATCGACTCCTTATCCAACAGAGTTCATTGAAGCATACGAAGAATCGCTCGACTCTCAGCATTCATATATGGGAGTTAAACCAGAAACACTTTCGAATGCACAAATCGAGATATACAATGTAGAGAACCAATTACTATCTGTTACGCGGAGGGATTTTGACGGTAAGAGCATCAAAGTTGCCTCAATGAATTACGTCGCAGCATATTTTCTCATTAATTATCAAATCACACATGATTCGTCATTTCTGTATTGGTATCAATCGTTGCTTGATATTTCGCGTCGCGCACACAGAGTTTATCAAAAAATATCAACTACGCCGAGTTCGTCTTTTGAAAATTTGGTTTTATCCGCTCCGTTCTTTCTGAGCGTGCAAACGATTGGTTCCGTTAACATTTCTGAAGCGCATCAAATGTATATCAAACAAATCGAACACGATCTTGGTATGATTGTTGACATGCATGCCCCGCCTCCATATTCATCGAACGCAGAGAGGCCAACTTTTAATTACACAGACAGTCCGTTATTTCAAATGGATGGCAAAAAAATGACGAGCGATATATAATAATGCCGGCTCCAACAAAGTGCGGATTAATTCGTAAAGCCGCGTGGGCTTCATTTTGTGGGGAATGTGATCCATCAAATTCGAACCCCCCGGTTGACTGCGAATTGATCGACATAATGAATCGAAAAGAAATGTTGTTCAATGGAACGTTCAATCCACTTAATTTCATTCAGCTGTCTGGACTTGAGCGATCAATATATATTAATTTACTCAAGGCGGGAATAACAAGTGATATTGCGAATCTGAAAGCAGAATATGGAGAAGATGCCAGCGTCGAAAATATAACATGGGGGGATGTATTGAAATGTCAATGGTCTGCGGATGGTAGTACCGGAGGCATGGAGTCGAGTAAATATATAACTCGAAACGACATTAATTATTTGGGTTACAGTCCGTATCCGTTATTTGTGGGAAAAAATTCGTTGGAAATTGACCCCTCAACCTTTCCATTAACTAACTCGATACCTCGAAAATATTTAAACACAGTGCCATTGTGGATGGATCGATTTGTCAATCCTGCAATCGCATTCATACTAATTGTATTGATTATTTTTGTATTGGTATCGGGTATATTAATTAATATTGTGCGCGCCCGTTTCAGAAAGAACCCGCGAATTACGTAGGCTGTTCGCGATTTCCACATTTGCAAACCCATATAATATGTTCAGCATCTCCAACTCTAACCTGAGTCATATAATCAAGTCCACATTTTACACATGTTCTTGGAACTTGCAAGTTCACACGATCAAATGCTGCGTTATCAAGTAGACGACCATATTTTTCCATAATATTTTCACCCGCGTGCATTGATGCACCCATCACGTGAACGTCGCGTGGATCGCCATTTACAGTCTCTCCGCAAATCGAGCATACATACACAATTTTTCCATCGCCAATTACTCGAGCCAATACTCGTTCACACATTGCACAGAATCGCATTTTGATATATTATAATATTATAGTATTCGGCGTTCAAATCTGAAAATTCGGGTCCGTGACCTGTGAAGGGTCATCATGCGCAATATTACACATTGCGTGTCGGTTTGATTCGTTAAATTCAATTGCATCCATGCCATGGACCCAAGTTTCGTCACATCTCATATCCACGTAAAATTGATCAAAATGTTTTTCCATCTCTTTTTTGATCAATGTTGGTGGTAATTTATCAGTGCTAAATAATGAATATTTCATTGGTCTGTCAATGTTGAATTCTCCCAAAATTTGCAAGTCGTCCCTAATAGCATAACACTCAGAGTAAAATTCAGCCATGAACTTCTCAATGGGCAAACATTTCGTGTCTATTTTATCAGGAAAACGCATCAACAAATCGAACAATTCAATCAATTGAGTATTGCACCATTGAGTCATTTCTTGAATAGTATTCCATGATTTCTCTGAAATTAGGTCTGTTGCGTTTTTAAATGTTTTGCGGAACGAATGTGTAAACATGTAGATATCATACGCAGATATCACAACGAATGCTTGATCGTAATTTATCTGACATGCTGCTAAAATATCATCAGGTTTAATTTTATTTTGGGCACAATATGATCTACATCTGTGACTCAATATCGCGCTCATCATGTGAACATTCTGTTGTTTAACTGATTGAATTTGACTCGGATTAAACTCAGTGGCCAGGCGATTTAATGCCCCAGTTCCGAGGCACGCGCGGCTGAAGTCGATTAAGTGAGTCGTAAATGGAGTGATGGGTACATAAAATGTTTGTTCGTCGTCAATATACATATGCATGAATTTCAAATCCGAGCGTTTTTTATGCGTGTAAATTCTATTCACTCGAAAGGTCGAATTGTTCCAGTGCAAGTCGCCATGCGTAATTGTAAATTTTTTGTGTATGGTACGAAGTGCCCACAGTGCGGGAAATATCACAAATAATATATTTTCGATCACCAATTGTACCGCCACAAATTCATCTTTTATCCATCGTTTAATTTCTGTGGGCATCATACTTGTTGCCGGCCCGACATGTTGTATTAGCATAACGAGTGAATAATTCGATACAATATCATACGTTTGTAAAAATGACATAATGTCGCATAATTTGCGTTTGGTTTGGTCGTTTCTGATGCTATCCTTGAGTTGGCCTATTTGCATTAATTCTTTTTCGGCACCCGCGCTGTTGCGATACTTTTGTGCAGTTGCATCGAGATGAAACATCTGTTCGCCTGCGCCCTCGATTAACGTCCAGCCAGCAAAAATTGGAAAACCCGGAGACAGATTATTGATTAATATATCCGTCGTTAATTGATAGACGTACACCTCACGCCAGCGTATTGATTCGACATTCATAATGTGCTCCACGTCAAATATACTCAATGTGCTTATTTTATGTCCGACGCGCATTGTAATGATGCCCCTCCCCCAGTTAATAATTCTTGTCAACGGGGATTGTTCGTAAATTATAACTCGCATTTCTGCAAATTGTTCTTCAGTCAATTGGGCAAAAATTAGTCCGATTAGTTTGCGATAGTCGAGCATTATGTGATCCTGCGTCGGCGTAAGTTGTGAATGTATGCAGCATAATAAAAATAAACGAATCGCCCATCTACTTGAATCAATTTGTTCGGTTATTTTTTTTGATGTCGGATGATTGTATGCGTGAAATGATAGATCCCCAGATTGCAACATTTTTAATACAATTGGTTCTAACAAAGTAACCGCTGCGTCGTAATATTTTTGTTGTTTTAGAAATCCGTCAGCCCTCGCGACCATATCCATAAATTCGCCGTCGTTAGATACGTATGTTGGACCGAAACATAAAAATAGCGGAACTCCGTCACTCCAGTACATGTATGCGTAAATCAGATTAATATCGCCGGCGACCGCGCGAAATGTAGTCGATGTGTAACCGCATTTTCTGAGCTTGGAACAGAATGATATTAACGATTCGACGTCAACTCTACACGCATGCGCGTAGATGGGTGGATATTTCATAATTTCTTCGATGATTTTTTCATCACTAATTGTCCGACCCAAAATCCACTTCCGCGCCAAATCGATATTTTTCGATATGTCACCCATTGTATATGTATATATAATGAATTCGGAATTTGATAGTGCAATATATAGTGATATAATATTCTGCATGGATCCCGGGGAGTGGGACGCACACCCAGGCGGCCAAAATGATGCAACGACAATGTCGTTTTAAATCATAGTGCCAATCCAACGGAGCTGCAGAATAATATGTTTTGAATAATAATACGGATTTGAACATGCTAAGGAGGCCATAGCAAATGAGAAGTAATTGTGCTTGGCAAATGAGTGTTATTAATCGACGCAACACTATCACGCTATGTAGGTAGCACCCATGTTGGTCGATAATTCACAGTGACCCAGTAAGACACATAAGGCTGAGTATAGCTCTGCCCACCCCTTAGCCCAAACGTATAATCAACAATTCGAGCTCCGGATTAATAACACGTCGCGCCAATTGGCGGCAAATTATTTTTTTTCATATTATAATGTGTGAAAAAGATTTCGAACTCAAGGTCGATGAAGTCGCCCCGTCAAGTAATATAGTTACAGCAGAGCCACCCGTCGAAGATGATACCGTTGATTCTATGGCGAATTACATGGGAGTTAGTCGCGAACGTTGGAATTTAATACCAAAGGGTGCGAAAATTAAATATAAAAGATTTGACGACGAAATACACACAGGATACGTTACGAACAGTAATTTAGTTTTGGCAAAAAAGAATCCAGTCATTCGTATTCAATCGCATTTAGTACCTGCAACTGCGTATGCGCGGGGTGTTGCGTATTTTAAGTGGGATCTCGAATTTGAAGAAATTAGCGAAATATTTGTCCAACTCACTCCAATCGAGATAATGATGCAATTACAAATCATATCGATGAGCAAGCGCATCATTGAACTTGAAAAAAAATTAAAACGAAAATAATCTTTGATTTATTAAGTGGCTCGACAGCCAAATGCCGAACGAAACTCGAAGGTTGTCGCGTTGTTATGTGCTGCACGAATAGCCCGCTGTGCGGCAATTGCACGTAATTGACCGTCAGTGATTTGATCGTCACTAACTGGATTTGCTCTCGATGTAATACGATCATCATCGTCTTCATTCGCGGCTCTCGGGGGCAAGGGATTCTGATTTGCGTTTCGACTACGCAATGATGCAATCTGCCCGTCGAGCGCGCGCTCATTATTGCTGTCTGTATATCTATGGTACCTGCTCATGAGTAAATTATATTCATGTGCGAATATTTTTTTGAAAATTTATCGTTTTTGCGTTACTGATTGGTACTTCGATCTCGAGTTGTTCGCCCATTTGTGAAACTTCATCGAGTAATCGAACAAAATGCGCCCCACTTCGCGCCCTACCTCGAGCCAAGGCTGCACGTACCGCGTTATCATTTATGTCGTGATTTTCTGGAGCAGACATTAGTTTGTTACAATATATACACCGCGCCAAAAAAAATATTGTCTGTATTCGAGATATTATGCACAATGCGTCAGCAAAACGTATGTGTTGTGCATAATTGTAAATATTGTTTAGTATTCGGTCACGCTGGCACGCATCAAAGAATGCATGTTGCCGCGCGAAGTTGTAAATATTGTTTATTATTCGGCCGCCTGAGTTTCTTTCAATTTTTGCATCACTACCGTGTACAGTAGCGTGTATTCTGGCTTTTGGATAGTTGCTCGAACCAACGCAGTCGCTGCTCGATGAAATGGATCAAACGTACTCTCACGTTGCATGACGCCAATTAAATATTCAATAAGATGTCGTTTTGCGGTATTTGCCCATTCTGGTTGTATGAAATCTGGGATATGTTTGCGCTGCCGAATGCAATGAAGAACTTGATATACCAAATCGTCGATAAATGCTCGAAATTGAACGAAATAACCATTCTCTCCCGGAAACAATTCCATATACAAACGTTGGGTTTGCTGCGTACCCAGAAATGCTCGAAGTCTATGAAACAGTTTTCGATTGCGGTAGTCCAAACGATCCTCAATGTGTCTTGGCATTTTGCTGTACACCAATTGTCTCATTCGGGTCTGGTAGAAAGATTCGATCAACACTCTCCGTTGATGTTGAGGCACACTCGGATGGTTGGCGATCAATATGACACCGCAGTTAAGTCCTTCGGGAATTATTCGATTTTGGCTGATAGCTTCGCGAATAGTGGTGAACTCATCTGCAAAAGTGCCGCGCAGAGCTTTGACCGATTCAAACGGTAGTGGTAATGCCGTTTGTTTTGGCATAGCATCGAAAAGGTTGTCTTCTTCTGGCGCCTGGAGAATTTCACCTGTGTCTTGCTTGAGATAATGAATCATCCATGCTCTTTCAGGGTCAATGGTCACTGGATGGTGGTCGTGAAATCTAACGCCGAACGTATACGCATACTTGGGGTTAAGACCAGAAATTCGTATTCGATCATCTACTTCAACGGGTAAGTCGTACTCACGAGCGAGCAGTTCACATAAAAGTTCCCCGTATGTGTTTTCACTGGTCCATCGAACTTGATCCATATTTGAGCTACCATTTGTACTAATTTGCCAGTATTGTTTGCCGTGTTCTTGTTGTGGATATAGGCAGCAGATTGTTCCGTCATTGACTTTGACACAATCGTAATACCCCTTTTCGATGAATGGCTGCAATTCATCAGGTACATATTTGATATTCATTGATTCGGGCATACATGCGACCACTTTCACAGTGTGAATATCGATGACTACGCCGTTACACTGAGATAGCAATGCGTCGCTTGCGTCGAAATTGTACTTGTTATGATTTAATAAAATATTCAATACGTTGTCGGGATCACCGTCCAATGGGTTGGCAGGTGGATTGTTCCTGTAGCCTCTCTTGCAATTCAGTCCGCGAAGTTCGCAGAATTTTTCAAGATTGGCCAACAAAAATTCAGTCCCGAATTGGCGATCTTTGATGTGTCGAACAAATGCCAACAAATCATTGAGGTCCTTGATGGACGTATAATCGTAGTCTAATACTTCAGCCATTGACAGAATTATCTTAGTAAAATATACATTCAATTTCCATAACAAATGAAACATTGCGAACTATTGGGGCATTAACCCCTCAATATCAGCGTGTGAGTTTTCGCCACCCTTATGAACCATATTTTGACCATTATATATATTATAAATGGCGACAGAATTCAAACCGTCGAAAGATCCGAAGGTACATGTTCCAATAGAATCCATCACAGTTTTCGATGTAAAAAAAGAATCCATTAATCTTGAAACTGTTGATGAAAATCGGTTATATTTTGTACTCATCGATATTGTTCGCGAACTCCCGGTAGACATGAAAAATCAAATTATGGAGTTGAAGAATTTAAGTTCGTTGCTGAAGAAATTTCCAACAAATTATGCGCAGTATCGAGACACAATGATCGAAATCGTTTTGCGCGAGATTCTCCGAGATTGGGGCATAATTCCAATAGTTGAAAACGCAACTACCCCATATACTGTGCAGGTTCAAGTTCCGATACGTAAACTTGCACAACATGCTGACGGACATTGGATAAATTTATCGATCGAAGACGTTATTCATGTGTCGGGCATCAAAATTATACATAGCAAATTGGGAAAACAATTGCTCGATGATTTTTCCTTCGATACGATGACTCGTGAAATTGTGAATAAACCATTTACGTTGCTTCAATCTGGCAATTTTCAGACTCCCGCATTAACTATATATGCAAAAAAAATCATTGAGCAGTCTCTACCGTTCAATGTTGATAAAATTCTGTTCGGACCCGACCAACCCGCAGCAGTTTCGATACACAACATTATTGCGAAATTATACGCATTAAACAGTTATTATGTTTCGGGGGCGGCAAATCAAATATTGTTCCAGAAGTTTAATAACTATCTCTACGGAAAAAATATGAGTTTGCGAACGATGACTGTTCAAAAAGCACAGTCATCAAGCCTCCCGCTTCTCATACCTGATCATATTAAGTTCTTTGTCGAACGCTTATCTGAATTAACTGGACTCATCGCATCAAATGATAATGAATACATGTCACACATGAATTATGTTTGTGATTTTGATCGTCTCGGGGCAAATTCTGCGTACTATTATTTGGTCGCTGAAGGAAAAAACTCAAAATTTGTCGAATCATATTTCGCGCAACTAAAATTACGCGGAATAGAAAATGATGCACATGCGCGCATAACGTGCCTGCGACAAAATGAAATTGTCCGACTCGGCAATTACCAGAAAATCATACTTGAGAAACTCGGCCAGCGCGTATATGAAAAAATAAAAAACATTAAATCACTATCGTTTCTCATGCGAAATTTAACCGATCGCGAAGGTGAAATTGTCAAGACTGAATATCGAGGACGGAGAGAAAGATGGTTACAACAAGTGCGGAACAAATGCCCGCACATGGATAGGTTGATGAAATTTCGCAGCGCGACTTCAATAATAGACTCTATGAATGAGTTAAGTCGACTTCGTGAATTTTTCAAATCTCCGACAGATTCCGACTGGATTCATTGTAAGCAATGCGGCTTCAAAATAATTTGTCCGCACATGAACGAAAACATCGAATATCAATACAATGATCTTCCGTTCGGGACCATTCAGACAAAGTTGTATAAATATGTAATCAAATACCAAAAAAAGGAAAGCGGCAACGAGGATTTTTTAATGTACTATTGTAAAATTTGTGGCGAATCGTTATCTGAACAGGCAGAGAATATTGTCGGAACGCAAGAAACCGCCCTAGACGATACATACACGAATGAAACGAAAAAATTAATTTGGCATGAAGCCCTTGTTGTGCTAAATTCTGTATTCTTTCCCGTGCCAATTGATAAGAAGCGATTTGCTGCAATGATTTCAGAGGAATGCTTTCCCCTGGTCGGACTGTATGATTATAAAGTGGGCGGGCGAAAATTCCGACCAAAAAGTAAAACCGCAGACAGTGATGATATTGAACCGCGCATTCATGTGTTTGTTATTCTTTTCGTATATGCGTATATTCTACGATTAATTGAAACCGGAAACGACGTGCGTATGCTTGATGTTAGTCCGGGGTCCAAAATATCAGTGTACATCGGCTCAATATTGAAACACATCAATAAACATTACAGTTCTGTTATTCATCGCGCAGATACAACGCGCGAAACTATCAGTGTATATTTTGGCGAAATTTATAAAATACTCACTGAAAAAGGGGGAATTCAGAAATTAGTATACGCTAATCCAATTAAGACACTCATTAACGAAACTGTTGGTATTGATCCCGTATATCATTACGGAGTAATCATCGCAAAATTAACGAAAAAAATACCAATCCCAAAATCAACTGATACAGCAGCAGCACAGCGCGAATTTGAAATTGTGTTTGGCGCACAAATCGAACCATTCATTAAAGAATTAAGGAAGGGAAAAATATCATTGTATCAAAATCTCATAAACTTAGATAATGTTGTCAGTGATGGGGTCTTTGCAGATTATCGAGCACTTGGTAAAACATGTCGCAAAAATTTTGTATTAAACCATTGCGGCGGCGCTGACAATGTTTCGAAATCACGCACGATGTCACAAGTTAGTGTTACTGACATGTCTGTCTATGAATTACAAAAAGCATGGTTTATTCGATCGTATCAATTCTTTCGCGATTACATCCATAATCCTGACAATTTTGCCGGGGAGTTATCTGAATCGTACGAAAAGCAATCCAGCGATATGATCACCATTGAAAAGGGAATTGCGTACAATATGTATTTCAATCGGATTTACAACTACGGCACAATGAAAATGACAGCAAACCAGACATTCACTTTCCAAAAAAAATCCATCGCCGAATTATACGACGAACGAGGCGTCGGACATATATGGAATGGTTATGTGTATGAGAAAGGAGGAGATCGAATAATAATGAAACGGAGCGATATTAATGACGCATATTCAAAACAATACAAATGTCCAACACTCGGATATAAACTAGTAGACTATCAATGTTCGACATGCGGAGTGTTGCGCAGTAACATTGACAAACTCGACGCAAATAAAGTTATGTCATCGTTATTACATATCACAAAATTCATGAGTTTTTTCGAATTTTACAGATCCCGCTGTCCGCGCGGTGATTTGCATGTTTTTCAGAAAAGTGTATGCACAAAATGCAATGGGGATGAATTATTTATGTTAACGCCCACAACCAAAGAACATTTTGAAAATGCCAAAACATATTACGCGAAGTATTTCGAGCACTTTCGAGACGAAATGATAACGTCTCAGCGTACAGAAGAAATAGTTTCACGCACGATCCGTATCGATTCGGCCATACATGATGAATTTGCAAAAAAATGGGAGTACGTCGCAAATATAATCGAACAGGTGTCGACATTAACTGGATGTAAAATTAACGCCTTGTATAATATCGGTCTATATGAAGGACACGAATATTCAACAATTATTGATGAAAAAATACAAGACGATTTAACCGATAATTTTGACGCGAAATTATTCACTACAAGTGGTGCATATATATACGCCGCATCACAGTTCAACACAATCAGAAATTTTCACAAAATGAGCAAAAAAGATAAAGATTTCTCTGACTACGATACATTAATCAAATCAATGAAAATAAGCCCATCCGATTACTCAACTTTACTCACCATATTCCCACTGAGTGAAAATATGCGCAACCATTTCATGCGAAGAGTCGCAATATCGAAGATACGCTCTCCTCTCGATCAGCGACTCTTTATTGTTAGTGAAATTTGCGCAATGCTTGTGGAAATCGGAAAGGCCCACAAAAATGGCGCGAAAATATCAACATTCATAGTTAACAGATTGCTGTCGAAAGAAAAAATGTTGTGCAAATACGAGCACGTTGATTTGACACTATTTGGTGTCGATGAAGACGGATCAATAAATGTAGGTACAGACAGCGATTTCGTGGCCGATGATATTGGCGATGTCGGAGAAGATATCCAAAATACGCCAGTAGATGAAGACGCTGTCGGATTCAATGGTATGGATTATAGCGGCGAAAATGAAGATGCTGATGCTGATGCGAGCTAAACATACGTTTCGTCAGAACTATATTCATTCATTGTGCATTCGTTCGATGATAAGTCTGAATCTGATGTCTCATCGAACAGAACGACTTCTTCGCATGAAAATATCGCGTCTTCCGGATTAAATATTTCGTATGACTCGTCCATGGTGAATAGTGTATCATATTTCGGCCGTATCAATTTTGCGAATAGACAAAAAAACAGCCGCGCTGAGTGTTTCGCTTCGGTTTCGGGCTGTTTTTGAATAAGTACATACTGTCTTATTTAACAACCGTACTTGTCCCTTCGGCCACGTAGAGGCAGCGAATTAGAAGGGTCGAGGGCAAATCCTCGAAAATTTATTAACAGAATAGAACTCTTCATATAGATCATCCTCGCACGTCTCTCATGAGTGAGTACATATGCGAAAAATCTCTATTACACAGTCGAAAGCAGAATATCATCTTCGTCGTGGCAAGAACCATCTGTATATTCTTCGTACACGCCATTTTCGACCTCGAATGATCCACTTACGGCATCGTTAGAGTAATAGTCTAAATCATCACCGTTATACGACTCATCCATTGGGCGTTCGGCGGCTCAATTATACCAGAGGGTGGAGTAATAAACTATTATCTCCCCCATTTTTCGCAATTTTTGAAAAATGTATATTTTTCTGCAAAAAAAGAAGTTTCGCTTTCGAGAATAATATATCGGCCGCGAAACATAACCGTCATAAACTAGGCTCCGCGCTCATGACGACGAGGGTGAAGTTATATCCGACTGCATCTATCGCGAATGGCCCAACCGCTTTCTTCGCGAGTATGTCTAATAACATTCAATGTTCAATATACCTTTAGTTTATGAGTTCGACATTGCGTGATCTTTGTACAAATATGCGTAAATTTGCTTCCCGTGCCAGAGTACCATGTATCCGCCATCCATCGAACACGTTATATTAATTTTTCGCGGCATAATTGGTTCTTGAGTTTCAAGGCAAACAGACTTAAGTCCGTATTTTTGAGTCGGACATCCAAAAATATTCGCCAGTGCGCCTTTTATTCCTGCTGAGAAAGAGCGAAAAATGCTGTAGCTGATTGTAAACTTTTGATTTGCAATATATTCACCTTCGTTATCAATTATAATCATATAACCTGTCAGATTGCGACCAAAGGTGTTAGTCTTTTTATCTTCAGTGACTAGAACAATCATATCGCTCAATCCAGATTTGGCAAGAAATATTGGATCCGCCGTCCAGAATCCAATCATATATTGCTCATATGACCTAACCGTTCGAAATAATGCGAGCATAATAATCACACACACAATCGCAACAAGAATACCTAACAAATCACAATTTTCCATTAGTATACACACACATAAAAAAAATAATTACGAGGCATTAAACTGCTTCAAACGTCCCCGTCTCGACATTCTCGTCGCCGCAACCCAGGGGCGCATCTACTAACTCTCGAGCATCTTCTTTATCTTGTGCAGCTTTTGCTCTGTCACTACGAGCTTGGTCCATGACAGCTCTATATTTCCATACTGGGTCAGCAATATGATAAACAAGTGCCATGTCGGGTAATTTATCCCCCATAGCCAGAACATTATATATTATTGACAACATATTGTCTTCGTTGACTGTGTACGTTTTGTGCAACCAAGCGTGAGTGCCAATATTCCAACTAACGATGCGAAGAATATCAAGATAAAACCTCGATATCGAACCTTTTGCTCTCACAATGTTTATTTTTTTGAGCACTCCCCCTTCAAATATTTTTTCAATAACTGGCAGTATAATAAATGTTGGCGAAATATTTGGCCGAGAGAGAATTTCTTGACCAGCGCTGCTCGCGATACTCATTTTGAACGCATTCAATAGATCTGAATACGTGTTCACTTCTGCAATTAATTCATTAATCGGATCCTCGTCACCCAGTCTTTGGTCGCGAGTGTCAATAGTTTGCACAATTACATTTGCAATTGCAACGAGCGCATATATAGCATTCCCAGTAACAGTGACCGGAGAGGCACGTTTTGTTTCCGGTTTGTCACGCGTCATATTGTCATATGATTCCCATTTTCTGGGCACACTCGTACCATTTGTTGCTTTAAATGTATTCCCGTCAAATTTATTCGATCTGTCGCCTCTTGTTTTTTGATGTTCGGCAATTGCACCCAAACTATAAATTTTAACGATTTTGCGAAGATTTTTGAAAATGACAGTGAGTGCCTTTGGATCAGTAGAATTCATGATTAATAGCAGTGTGATTAATTATCTTTATATATTCAATTTTCAGTTGCCTGTTCGAAAAGCACTAAAAAAAGACATTTTGACAAGAATCTGTGCGTACATATAATGTTGGTATTTATTGTTGCCGCAATTCTTGTCATAATTTTGTGTGTTGCCGCATATTTATATTATAATGCCAATCGATCAGAATGTCCGTGCGCTCCGAATTTTGCGTGTGTTGCGAAAAAATGTGTAGCTCGTACCCGTGGGTGCCCTTGTGATCCGGGATATAAATGTGTAAATAATGCGTGTGTTTTGAATGCCGTCGATACAAACAAATTACAGCCAAAGATCAGCGCATTGTGTGACGCCATTGATCAAAAAAATGCGGCGCTCACCATATATATGACAGCAATTAAACCGGCATACGATATAGTTATGGGTTTCATTAAATCGTTCGGTTTTAATGAAACGACCACGCTTCCCATAACTACAGCTCAGCTGCCGGCCATATTCGCTAATGTTAGCTTTGCACCTCCAATACTAACTAAATTACTGACTTATATGCATTCGGTCTATTTTGCGGTGATTAACGCACAGAGTGCAATGTTTCGTGCAAAGAAAATTGTGGGGGCTATTACGCAATCGACCAACTTATCGATCGTAACTACTGTTCAGCAGCAATTAATAACAACTCTTACTGCGCCCGATTTACATGGTACGTATCCAGACCTCGGCACATTTGGAACTTATATAATGAATACGCCGAGCATATATACACTGCATCGAATGATTTTGAGCGGAAAGCCCATGAATGATCCATTAACGACTGGCATAACAATTACAAAAACAGTAGCAACTGCGACTCCAATTCTTAATCACGTCCATCAAATGTGTACGAATGCAACATTTACTGATTTTACCGCCATTATAAATGCAATGAGTGATTTTGTTGCGTACAGTCGAACAATACTTGTCTGAATAGTATTCATTCGGACGAGTTTATCCACTCGTTGCAACAAAATCACGCGTAATTTATTTACATAGCGATCAATACAATTTGCGCCTTTATATTGCAATTTGAACTTTATAATCGTATTAGTTATATATTTTATTCATGGCTCTTTCTTCAGAGACCTTATATTTGCCCCAAAAAACATATCCGGACATTGACAGCGTTCAAAATGATGATGTTAATCAAAACGATATGTCTACATTTATGACTGCAGTTTTAGATCATACGGGGTTAGTATCGCATAATCTTGAATCGTACAATAATCTAATCGGTGAAAATGGAATTCCGTTTATTACCACCGATGTGTTCGGTCCAGATAGTATTATGGTCGATAATCGCGAACAGACAGAGGTAGATAGAAGTCGAGAAAGTGTGCGAATACAATTTAAATTTTGTGATGCTCAGGTCGGTAAACCTGTCCATTCAGTGTATCCGTCGGGTAGGATCGAGCCACTGTTTCCAAATAAATCGCGCATTAGTGGTAACACATACAAGGCGCCAATACATATGGGGGGAATTGTAACACTCACCGCGAAGTATAAAGATGGTCGCCAAGTGGCTAAAGTCGTTACGATTCCGAAATTCAAAGCAACCGAATTTCCAATAATGGTCAAAAGCAAAAAATGCCACACAACATATTGTACCCGCGAAGCTCTCAAGAGTCTCGAAGAGGATCCAAATGATGTTGGCGGATATTTTATTATAGGAAATCAAGAATATGTCATTGACTTGCTCGAAAACGTCAAATTCAATACAATACATATTCATAATAAAATGGCACCCAACGAACTCGTTCGCGGGGAATTCTTTTCTCAGCGCGGTAGTGCGTTTGAAACTTCATCGCAATTAATAGTGAGACACATGGTTAATGGTTCGTTGTCTATCGAAGTAAACAGCACCAAACTTCACGAAGCAAAATTGCCGTTCTATTTAATTTATCGACTATTTGGTATGTCGTCCGATCGAGATATTGTTAATACAATTATTCTCGACCCAGAATGTGATGATGCAATAAATGAGTACATTAAACAATCGCTTGAGAAAGCAATATTATTCAAAGATGATAAAGATCGATTGTATCAATTCAGAGACATCATGGACGCGGCAACATTGATTCAACAAACCGCCGAACCACTCACTCGTTTCTTATCAAATCGACAAAATTACAAAACCAACGAAAATGCCATTCGATACTTGATCAGCAATATGTTGAATTATTTAGATGTATCAGTATTACCACATTTAGGAATTGATGCAAGTGCGCGAATCAGTAAGTTGAGATTTTTGGGCATGATTATTCGAAAATTGTATTTAGTCGAACTCCGAATCTCTGCGCCGATGGATCGAGACAGTTTTGCGAACAAACGTGTGCATGGTGCTGGAATTTCACTGGCCAAATCTTACAAAACGCGTTTCAATAAATGCATTGTTACGCCGATTCTCAGATCGCTCAAAAAAATGATCAAAAATAATCCGTTCGAAGAAATTACTGATGCAAACGTTACGGATGTCTTTAGGACGTTGCTCATATCGTCAGATTTGGACCGCGAGATCGAACAGTCAATTACTGCGGGGAATAAAGTAGTCACTGTTCAGAAGCAAACTATGAAAAATCGAGTCTCATCTCAAATAGTTGAGCGCAAAAATTATTTAACATTCATAACAACATTGAGAACGATCACAGCACACATGAGTAAAAACGCAAGTACACAAACAGAGAGGGCTGATATGTTACGACGAGTACATCCCAGTTATCCCGGTTTCGTGTGTATCTCGCGGAGTGTTGATACTGGGGACAAAGTTGGTATGCACAAAGAATTGGCACTATCTGCAACAGTGTGCGAGGCGGTAGATGTCATGCCATTCAAAACGTTTTTGCTGAAAGATCCTGAATTTATACCATTGGAACGAATCCGTTCAGAAGATATACTCAGAAAAAAATACGCGCTAATATTTGTTAACGGGCAATGGCTAGGTGCGACGCATAATTCGCCCTTATTTATTGAACGATACAGATTGTTACGTCGCGAGGGTAAGATAATAAACAAAAAAACCACAATTTCGTGGGATCCAGTCGTCGATGAGATTGCTTTCACATTAGATGCCGGACGATTAATTCGTCCACTCATTATTGTAGATAATAATCTTGAAAAATACGATGACGCATGTCGCAAAGCTTTCGAAGCGAAAAAAGCCGGAGACAAAGACTGGGAGAAATATAAGATTCAGTTCACGCAGAATATCCGCTTGACTTCGCAGATATTCAAAAAATTGAGAGCCGGGGCCGTAACCGCTGATGATTTGGTGAATCAAGGCTTTGTAGAATATATTACACCAGAAGAGAGTCAAAATTGTTTGCTCGCGAATTCAATTGAGACATTGTTCAAAAATAAACACAATGTATGTATGCGTTTTACACATTGCGACATTGAAGAAGGTATATTCGGATTATCGTCTTTGGTTTCGCCTTACGGTAATCATACGCAGCCTGTGCGAATCACTTGCGAAACAAATCAGGCCAGACAGACATGTGGATGGTTTTCATTTGCCGCACCGTTCAGGAACGATAAAAACAAACTATTTCAATTTTATAACGAAATGCCGTTGGTAAAAACTATAGCGCAAAAATACACATATCCCAACGGAATGAATTGCGTGGTTGCATATATGTCATATTATGGTTATGGTCAAGAAGATTCAATTATATTTAATCAGGCGACTGTAGATCGTGACGCATACGCTGGCAGCTTTTACAGATTCGAGAAAGTATTACTCGAGAAGAATGAACAATTTTGCAACCCAGATATTACGACTACGAAAAATCTCAAACCTAATGCCTCTTATGAGAAATTGGTCGATGGATTTGTTACCGTAGGTACTGTCATTAATCAGGGCGATATTTTAATCGGCAGAGTTGTTAAAATTCGCAAAGATGATTCGAAAACCGGTCCGTCGTATCAGTACGCAGATAAAAGTGTTGAATATACACAAAAGGAGCCCGTCATTGTTGATCGAGTATGGAAACCGCGAGGTGCCGGAGATGAACAATTGGGAATTGTTAAATATCGAGCGTTTAGAAAACTCGAGACTGGTGATAAATTATCGAGTCGCTCAGGGAACAAGGGAATCATAGCTTCTATAATGCCTGCTAGTGACATGCCATTTCTCGAAGATGGCACAAGACCAGATGTAATTATCAATATGGCTTCAATACCGAGTCGTATGCTTGTGGGCCAACCGATTGAAACATCAGTTGGTAAAGTTTGTGCAGAACGCGGATTTGTGACTGATGGCACGCCATTCAGAAAGGTGAGTCATCCGACAATTATGGACAGATTAACTGAAAACGGCTTTCGATTCAATGGAAAAGAAATCATGCACAACGGAGTTTCTGGGGATTACATGGACGCTGCCATTTTCATTGGCCCAACCTTTCACCAGAGGCTGCAAAAGTTCATACGCGATGACACATACTGTACGGGACCAAGCGGACCAACAGATTCAATTACCTTTTGTCCTCGCGAGGGTAAAAATAGATTAGGGAGCGGACGATTAGGCGAGATGGAATTGTGGACATTAGAAGCCCATGGCTCGGGAATGAATATGTTCGAAAAAATATCGCACGACAGTAATGGGTGCAAACTTCCAATTTGTCGAACCTGTGGGAACATAGCAATATACAACGAAAAATTTAGAATTCACAGATGTCAATTTTGCGGAGACTCAGCAGATATCAATTTGGTAGAATCAAGCCGAGGGTCATCGGTAATGATGCAATCTGTGCAAACTTCGAATATTAAGATGCGCTTCGGATTAGAACCTCGACAATTTGAAAGTTATGAAGGTCCCGAATAAAAAAATATTGGCAATCGGTAACAGTTTTTTTTTCGTAAGACGAAATTTTCGGAGTGGGATTTATTTTATCATTGATTCACGTTTTATTTTGCGCAGTTGGCGCTTGCGAATTGATTTGTGCACGCATGCAAACGTTCTATCATGTTGCACGTAAAACAATTCGATAATTTCGTCGGTGCGTGATACTGGTTTGACACAAAACATAATGATATAGTTTGTCAGACAATCAATTTTCATTACCCAGCCCATGACAAAATAACCCATTGCACACCTTTATGAAGTCGTTTTTTTATTATTGCTTGGACATATTCGGGTAGTGTATCCCACCAGGGAATGTCGGTGACGCGCTCAATTACTAATCTATCTTCAACTTTAAGCAAGCCGAGTTTTTGGTTCTTGTACAGTCTTCCAATTTTGAAGCGTTTGGGATTTTCGCCAATTATGACTGCGTGTATTTGTTCCCCGCAATCAATTTGTCGCTGTAAATCGCCGATGTCTTCGAGTTCAAAATTAATCGGTTTATATTTTGTTCCCGTTTCAATATATTTCTTAATCGACTTACCCATTTATTAATTTATAATAATCACAACAAAGATGATACCTTATGTATATATTAAGAAACATGGAACACGAACAACATCACACACAACATGGACAACATCCTGGACATCACCATTCACCAAATAAAACGACACATGAGTTACTTGTGGCTGTCTTTATTATGGCTGCAATAATCGTGATTTTCCTGATCGTGATATATTATTTGTACACCCTTGTGCAAAAATATAAAAAGAACAAGAAAACATTTGTAAATCCCATGAGCCAAGAATTGGTTGCGTGTGGCAGTGAGACATGTGACAGATTTAGTGAGGCATGCGGCGCATTGCCAAATCCTAATTATATTGCTGATAAATCTAAACGACCGAAATCTTACGATCCAAAGACTCCACAAGAAATTTCCGCATGTGTTCCCAATTTTATGCTCGACAATCCCGCGTGTAAAGAAGCGTGCGATTATAATGGCGAGCAATGTGTAGGTCAATGGGATGGGACTGCATTTGTGTACGGCTGTCATAAAATGCCGTGGGTAAACGATGAGAATTGGAATAGTCAAATAAGTCTCTCGAATAAGCTGTTGGCGGCAGATGACCATCAAGTAGCTGTATAAGAAAATATTTCTAATTCGTCTCTTTTTTTTAATAACTATAATGCGCCTCATATTCCCAAAATACAACAAAGATCACTCGCCAAAACGTCGCATTACACGATATCGACTCAATAAGACGAAGATTCAAGTAAAAAAAATACTTCGCAGTAAAGGATTCGCGCAAAATATTATTGACGCATGTTCAACGTTGGGTAAAACGAATATATCAATCCAATTTAGTCTGGCCTACGATCGTATCTGTGGCGCACAAATAGCACCCAATCTCGACTGCCATGGGCAATGCGATAGGGACACGATTGAGATTGATAATCGCTTCATGAATGATACTTTTCTGTTGGGTACACTTCTGCACGAAACTATGCATTATTTATGTCTAAATAATTCTCGATACATGAGCGAAAATATCGAGCATCATATTATGTTTGCGTTGGGTGAAATTTCTACGCCTTCTTGGCACCTGTAAATTTAGCAATTGCTGAAATTTCGTCTTCGAATCGTTCAGCGACTCGCTCTATGAGTGGGACGATCAAATTATCTGTCATACTATTAAGTTCTTGAGACGATGGGTTGAGAATTGCGTGTCTCGACATATTCATTTGCTTAATGATTATAATCATTAACAAAATAACAATTGCCATCATAATGGTTATAACGAGTAACGAACCTGGATTCATTGTGATTATATTTTGTGATATTTTTTCGCGCGAGATTATTATTATTGCGCGACGTAGTTTGGATTTAATTTTATAACCATCCAGATTATGCCATTGCTATGCAAGGTTTTTGTTCGATCTGATGTAGTCAGTACGATTTCATTTTGGGCGTCAATATTAATTAATTGCGTCAGCGCATATTCCCCAAATATATTAATTTCCCATAATTCACCATAATCAAGTATGTATTTATGATCTGGGAGATTAGTCAAGCCGAGTAATTTGTAAGACACAACATAAAACGTCGGCCATATTGTGACAATGTCAGCATTTTCTAATTTGATTTGATAGGTATTACCTGGGCCGAATGTAAGTTTGAACCAATTGAGTTTAATGAAATACGAACCAGTTGTGGACGGTGCGACTGGGCCGACAAATGCATTAACTGATGTATGATAACTCGCGAGTCTCAGTCCCACGCTTTTGTCTGTGACATAACGAATTAATAAATTATTATACGTTTGCCTGTTTATTATAATTAATGCAATGATTATCATTACGCTGATGAACAGTGTGAGCACCGTAATAATTTCGAACTTAATTCTTTTTTGCATCGCAAATCTTTCGCTGTATATAATTGTGTGCGGGTATATATTTCATTCCGACTTATTATCTAATGACATGTTTTTGGGACGGACTGATCCAGGGACTTGGGTATGATGAAATACGCAATGTGCTGCAATTATCGAGTATTAATACGATAAGCTTTATCGAAGGACTAAAAGCTCATTACACCGATTTAGATAATGTCGTGTGGAATGGGAATCGACTACCAACTCGCGAAAAAGCAGAGATGCGCGAACATATAATGGGATATGATTCAAGTAGTGCAATAAATGGTTATGATTGTTCTGTGTGTGATCCATTTCTCGCGCTTGTTGTGCAATTGTTCGAAATAACTATTTGCCAAAATTTTAATGGGAGTCGAATGTTGTACTCTAATCATATACGTGGGCAATATCAGCTTAATTTTCATAACAGCACTACACATTTCACATTTCAAAATAGAGTTTAATGGACATTAGGTTGCGTCTGTTGCGGTAGTATTTTTCACACAAGAATAAAAAGTGGGAGATGTCTTAAATGTTCGGAGTTGTAAAATAGATACGCTATAATTTATAATGGACGTAGTCGGGTTTGCTGAACGTCGTGCTCAACAACTTGTACTTAAGGATCGCATAATCTACGATCCATTTATGCGCATTATTGAGGCATACGCCTCGAAAAATAAATTGCTCATCGGAGGTTCTCCAGGCACCAGTATCATTTTGAAATCGATATATCCTTATCGAGTTATCAGTGTGAATGATTATGTTTATGATTTATACACCGACAATACTGTAATACATGCCCGCACACTTGCTGACTCATTTTTCCAACTGAACGAACGCGGACAATACACCAAAGTATCGACACGAATTCCCCCCAATAAATTGCTGACCATAGATGTAAATGGTCGATGCATTGTCATACTTCATTTAATCCCAACATATCGTGAAAAGTCACTATTTAAATTGCTGACTCCGTTTGTTTCCGACGGATTATTTATTGAAGGCAAAGTGCGATGTCTGGGTCCGGAAATCCAATTGCTCATATGTTATCAAAAACTTATTGATCCGGGCCAGAGAACATTGTGGGCAGAATTAATCAGCATGGAAGCTGATATGAGAGTCATAATGAAAAAAGACATGAAGCAAAGATTTAAGTTGACAAGCGGAGGTCGACCAACAAAAGGAACGAAGATGCCAATTTCTGATCGTGAGACTTTAGTCTCTGAATTGCTGGATAACTTCGTGCCGGGCGCGGGACGAATATTTGTTTTCAAACCCGATGTTAATTATTTATTCGACAGGATTCAATTAATCACATGGAATGAATTCGAAGATGAAGAAGACGCGATTCGATCAATGTGCAAAAAGTTAAGCATCGAAATTTCTGTGAGTGTTCAAGATCCACAATTACCCACCGATCCAAAACTTCGACGCATGACTTTTTACTACCACAATAAAGCCAAAAAAAGACACGAAGCGTTTCTCGACATGTTTAATATATTGCATTACTCATTGGTTCCATATCACACTGATAAATCACGATTACCCAAAGGTATTAAAATACACGGAGACATTAAAATTGGGACCCCGTTCGTCCAGATGTACATTTGTTTGATTGATTTATGGTTGTATCAAATGCTATTTTACATACAATTGATCAAGCCCGAAACGATCGGAACAATTATACGAAAAACCGTGACCGATTTCGTCAAACATGGCAGTGCGTATGAAGAAATGGTCGCCGAGAAAAAATATGAATTGATTTTACCCAGTGGCGTCGATAGATATCAAGGCCGATATTCTGACCCTCTAATAATTGGTAAACGAGACATTCGCGTCGCACAATCTATGCCCGATAGATCGGCCACATATTTGCCATATTATCCAATCTCACACTCGAAAAAATAATTGAGTCTTTAGATCTCGGTGTACCATTTGGCACACAATTCTCGATATTGATATCCCCCCAGCTTAAGCAACGGATCATCGGCATCTGGAGGACGTTGGGCAAACTCACGCACCGCGAGTTGTAATCTTCGGCGCTGCGCCTCTCGTTTTGCCATTTTTTGTTTCCATCGCAGTTGCATTACGGTTGTGTCTCGAATAATTTGTTGCATAACAAGCAATGCGTATTCACATATTGCGTCACCAATGGTAAACATAATTAATTCGAAATTTATCAATTCGAACGCCTTGTGAGTTGCTTTTATTTGCGGAGCTGCTTTCATAATGGCGGGGCTTATTTTTCCAACCAATTGCACCCCGACCGATTCCATTGCGTGAGCGTCATCGAAATGCATACAATTGCTCCAAATTGCACTACGTATTGTATACACAACTCCATCGACGAGTTCGATCAAATCAGTGGTAATGTCAATGGTCCTCTGATGATCTACCATATTCCCGTCCTCATAATAAATCTTACCGGCGAAATTCCTTCCCAATTCATAGTACGACATCTGAATTTTTCCTGTATATTGTAATGCAACGGTTTCGAGCCATTTCAGTGGCGGCGACCAGCCAGTGATGAAGCGTACGAAATTTCCACCGACAACGACATCGTCTGGTCCGTACATAGTACCCCACATATCAAACGCCTCCCGATTTGAGCCGCGATCATACAGCAACGGAACTGCGTTCTCGAAACTGAAGATGCCCTCAGACATATTGTCGCGAAGAAACTTATCCATATCCGCTTCTATCCACAGTCGGTTAACACACCAATTAGGCATAATGACGTACCTTAGTATTCAGTAAATCAAATTTCAAAAAAAGCGCTCGCTTACTCGAATCGATCCAAAAAATATGTTTTCTGCAACTAAAGATCAGCGAGTGCAAATTTCGCTCTTTCTTTTTTTATCTTTCTGATATTTGTCGCGTATCTGTATTTTAATTCGCGAAATTCTGGATATTTATCTGATAATCCAATTCTTGGAGCGCAATATATGTCATCTTGATCTTCATAAATTGTGCATGTAGAAATGCACTGACTCAATCGAAGTATTTCCGAGCTACTTCCGCTGTCATTAAGTTTCGCTATAGAAACCATTGCATTGACGGATCTACACGGTCCTTCAATAAATGTTCCGTCTGGCAATTCAATCGATCGTATCAATACTCCGAAATATATGTTGGCATCTCGGTTTCCGAAAGTTAAATCCATGCCCCTGTAGGTTCCGTTCTTGTACGAACCATTTTTAAATTTATGAAAATAAAACGACTTGTGATTGAGTTGATCATCAATTCTGTGCACGTATGAATCTTTATGCGTTTCGGAGTAATAATACAGTTCAATTTCTCTTATTTTGATAATCTGATCATTTACCTTCAGACCAGTATAGTATAAAACTTCTTGAATAATCTCGTCCATTGTATGACATAATATAAATTTAAATTCAATTTTTTATTTGTTTCCGCGGACTCATTATGAATCGAATGCGGATGATGTATTGTGAATGAATCTGCGCAAATCACGAACATCGCGAAAAAGTGCATTTACGTCATCATTTAAAACAAGAAACGTATCCGAACAATTCTCATTTGCTTGATCGAAAAATGTGTGGAGGTGCTTCACTGACGCAAGTATACTGTGCAATTGTTTTTCGTGTTTAGTCAATTCGGCGTCAATTGTTTGATTGTACGTTATATGCGTATTGATGTGCGTTGGATTTTGCATCATTGTATCTGTGATTTCTGCAAACTCTCTCACTTTTTGCATCCTGTCTATAATTAATTCTTGTTCGTTTGCCGATACATCAAATTTTTCAACTTTTTTGCTATCGCCTGCATACGATTCAAAATCAACAGCTGGTCGTTCGCGTTCCATTATTCTATATGTCGTTGGGGGTGAATTTTTAAATAAAAAAATAATTATATCAAATTACGAAAATTCCCGCGCATCCGCGCCATCGTGATCGTCTGGCAAGTTCAACTCATTCATTTGATTATGAATTAATGTTAATGTTTTTGCCTCCGTTGGTACTTCTGGCTCTTTCACGTCTGCGACTTGAATTGTTACTTTGCCTTTGGCACTGGGCTCTGCAACTACAGCCGACTTTTTAATCATTTCGGCAAATGATAATCGGGGAGCTGCGCTGTCATCAGATTTCGATATCGCGCTTGTCGGTTCAAACTCCCGATGCGGTTTACTTTCTTTTGCTGGGGCCGCCGGTCTCGATATCTTACCTACTGGTTCAGGTGCTCGGGGTCGTTGGCTTTCTTTTTCTGGAGCAGCCGCCGGCCTCCTCTTTAATATAACTGGTGTGTGTCCCCATGCACCCCCCGCCGATGTTAGACCCTTGTGCCATTCTTCCTGTTGAGGTTCTCGTTTTTTACCTTCATCGACTGGGCTTTTTGCTGAACCGCCAGAAGATGGGGTATATCGCTGATATGCATTTGGCCCGACCACTTGTTGAGGCCGTGTGTCATCATGTTTCGAAATAACAATAAATTTGTCAGGGTATTTATTAATAAATACTGGTGATATTGTTGATAGTGAGTGCGCAACAGAAAAGCCATCTAAAGTTAGACTCGTGTATTTTGTTTTTGCTCTATTCATCCATGCTACGAAGGCCTGCCTATTAAACTCGGCCATTTGTCGAATAACCTCACTAATAATTTGCTTCTCGTACGTCCCAGGAATACTCCGATTCAAATGATGAGTCATGTCGGCGATATGTTCGGGAGTAACTCGTTTGTTATCTGTAATTGCCGGATTGGTCTCCAAGTGATTCCAACAATCACCCAGCAATTCGAAATACTCGGATACTACGGTTTCTGCGGTTTTTGCCATCAATCAGAACTTACCAATGTAAAATTCCGCATTCAAATTTCATTTGACATTTTTTGTCCAAAAAAATAGCAGACGATGACGTATCACTAATCAGTTTTGAGTATATTGTCTATGACTTCGTTGATTGTGGTCGATTGTCCTGTTGCAGGTTCTGTTGCGGATTCTGTTGTAGATTCGGGTGCGGATTCTGGCGTGGGTTCTGCCGCAGATTCTGGGGCGGGTTCTGCTGTCCTAGTTCGACCGAGCGATGGATCATATTTACTCACGACGAAACTTTTTCCTGCGACATTGTACATAATATGTATCACCTTATGGAGGTCCAGACATTGAGCAATTGCCAACCCTCCAATGATCTGCGACAGGAACTGACACTGCGTCTCTTTCATCCACATAATAAATGCCCGGTTATTTATTTTGTATAATTGTTGTATAATGCTGCGAAATACTTTTTCGTGAGGTGTGATTGGTATTACTCGATTGAGTAATGCAGCGAGTTCATCCATGCGCACATCTGTCCAACGCATTGGTAACATTGTGCAGATCGAGTCCCAATTCTGTTTGAGCGATCGCATGTACGCATTTGTATTTTTGTTCATTAGAATATTATAGTACTGGTAGTATCATATGTTTAAATAATTATTTGTGTGATTTACTTTTTTTCCCTTTTCCCGAGCTCGGCTTGTGTTTTTTACTTTTGCTCTTGCTCTTCTTTTTCTTTCCGCCGATAAATTCTTCTAGAACATCTTTTCCATGCTTACCCTTGCTCTTGCTTCTGCCCCTTTTACTTTTACCGCTCTTCTTCCTATCGCTCTTCTTCTTACCCTTGCTCTTACTCTTCTTACCCTTGCCCTTTTTACTCTTGCTCTTACTCTTTTTGCCCTTGCCCTTTTTACTCTTGCTCTTACTCTTTTTGCCCTTGCCCTTTTTACTCTTGCTCTTACTCTTTTTGCCCTTTTTACTCTTGCTCTTACTCTTACTCTTCTTACCCTTTTTGCTCTTGCTCTTACTCTTTCCCTTTTTACCCTTACCTTTACTCTTACTCTTACTCTTTTTGCCCTTGCTTATTTCCTTTTTTGATCCGGATTTGGACTTCGAGCGGCGTTTTTTACCACCAGACACAGGTCTCACGACATTTCTCTTGGGTGCAACTACAATGTTGTCCATTTTTGTACTATATAGTACAAACGAGAAACAATATTATTATTTAAATAATAGGGAAAAGACATATATCCACTGCATGTGGGTGGGTCGGTAAAAATATTACAAAAAACGGACAATTATTGCGGGCACTTCAGCTGTAAGGTCAAAAAAATAATTGAATATATCTTAAGCAGTCGTCTCATTTGCGACTTCTGCATCAGTTGCTAACTGATCATTCATTGCAAGCCGTTCGTGGTCTTCTTTCCACGTTTTGAATTTGGCTCGAACCTCGTCTTGTTCTGTTGTTGATAATATGCTCTTCCATATAAATATACCCTCAGCATACGCTCGCTCATTGCCAGTCTTCTTAGATATTGAATCATCGGCGTTTATTAAATCTGTCGCACTTTCTGTAATGTAATCTGCAATTAGCTCAGGATTATGCGCCCGAACATATCGACACCACTGCATTGCATTTCGTACTTTCGCCAACGGATCCGTTGAATCGTCGGCTTTCTTCTTTTTCTCCTTTGTGCTGTGTTCGTCGCCCGGAACTGAATCATCAGCCGCTTTGTCTTTCGGTTTGCGTTGGGTCACTTTAGCGACTCGCTTCTCGCTATTAAGTGTGCAGTCTATATATTCCAACCGAGCAATTGTTGCTGATGCAAGCATGAGGAGCTCTGTTTTCATGTCAACTAACTCCGTCGTCAAACTGTCCAACTTCTCAGCTATCGCTTTTAATTGCGCATCTGTAGTTAGAACAGCAGTTTCGGTCTGGGCGAGATCTGACATATTATTATAGGTTGGTATAATATAACTTCAATAGGTGCCAGTGAATCAAATTTCGATTCCAAGGGTACATTCAGCCATTTATACATACAATCGCTGATTTTGGCGAAAAAAGTGACAAAATATGCACATTTATTGTCAAATAACTACCACATAAACCGCCGTAAGTTTTTTACGATGCATTATATATCATAATATATACGCCATATATGAGTGTTATTGAGCTGCCTGCAGTGACGAAGCGTATGAAATTACTCAAAGGTTCGACATTGATAACAAAAAAAGGGTGCGTTAATATTGAGCAAATACCAATAGGATGCGCCGAGGTATGGACTGGAAACACTTGGACCGAATGCCAATTTTCGAAATCCGAGCGTGTCGAAGAAATATATCGAGTCCGCTTCAATGATGGGACTTTTATTTTATGTACCGGAGAACATAAGTTTCCTGTGTATTCAACCGCGACCACTTTGACACAAAAACATCCCCAGAATTTAAGTGCCGGATCGCGCGTCTATACATTTCATTACGATTTAGTACAAGATAGAATATCAACGGATACATTGCCGTATCGGGCTGGCGTTGATATGAGTGCCACAGTTCAACCGTCTGAAGAGTTACCGATTCGTGACGTTATAACCAAGTACAACATGCGAGAGCTTATAGAATTTATTACAGGGTGGGCGCAAATATTCGGAGGATTGATTATCGGACACGAAACGACACTCAGAGAGATGCAACTTTGTTTACATTGTCACATGGTTACTGTCACACATTTGGACATTCAATTAGGAGGTTCTATTTTATACTTGTCGTCTGAGTATAAAAAAATATTCGGATCAGCGGGAACGCAATGTTTATTTTACAAAGAACTTAAAAACGGGAGCAAGCGTGTATTGGGCATAGATAAAATCGCCGAGAAAAAAAAGTCGTATCAAATCGAGACCATGAATGACTCCACAATTATTGTTAATAGTACAGTGCTAAATTTTTAAATATCTTACCATATACACTATGCCAACGACGACAACCGGCGACGAACATGTTACATGTCAATATCCATCAACAATTGAGCTCTATGTTAATAATCAATATTCGGCAACTCGCGATGGTAGCGCCGCGCATCCCCTTGAAACAATTGAGCAAGCACTGAGCAGAATTCGTGAACTCGGTTACGACAACAGTGCAATAGTCCATGTCAACGGGGCATCAATAAGCGGTAATATAAATTTGAGTGCTGGAAACAAAGGCGCACACCGCACGCCTGTTGTTATACAAGGTCCTGCGCGCACAACTGGTATATCATCTACGGTATCAGCTACTTCAACAAATGTGGATTCTGAGTTGTACGAATTCTCAACTCCACTCACATTCACAGCGAACGAATTACAAAGCAATATTATAACGTGGACATCGGGTAGTCGCTCTGCTGCGACCGATCCATCAGGCGTGGGTACGTTTCAAAGCTCACTTTTTGTTTCCGGAAATACCACGACATCTATATCTGTACCTTGTGCAGATAAACCGAGTGCAGGTGATGGGTTTACAATTTCATCCATAGCGAGTAATATCATTATAACTGGTAATACAAATATAATGTGCGACTCGAAACAATCCATAGTCTTTCGCAATTTACACATCGAATTACAAGGAGCGTCAACTGTGTGTGCATTCACGCGCTGTAATATTTTCGCAGAAGGAGTAATCATTAAAGCTTCAGGTGCAGTTAATAAAATATATTTAAGTGACAGTCATCTGACCGCAGGGTTACTTGATATTGAACACCCACTGATTAGATACAGTACGCTCGGAATGAGTTTTATTGCTGCTAATTCATGTGAACTATATATTATTAATCGCTCTGCCGGACATGAAAATACATTGGCGAATCTTTCGGCATTCGGAAATGTAACGTTTCAGTGCAGGAATCTGAATATACAAAAAGCTGTGATTTACCAGGGTTGTATTAAATTCGCATCTAAATCAATTGGATCGATAGTTAATGCCACAATATTTGACGTTCTCGATCCCATTGATTCAACTGCAATTAATATCGATATGTGTTCGAATGTTTTTGTTAATTATTTATACATTTATAAATCATCAGGAACATTGCAACGAGGTGTATACGCCACTCGGTCGACTTTAACCTTCGGGTCCGCAAACATTCAAAATTGTGGCGTTGGCATTGCATGCCTTGGGTCAGTTGTCGAATATGATACCATATCGATTGACGCGTGTACAATCTGTGGGATTAATATGACCGGTTGTAAAATTTACGGCTCGAGTTCATTAACAATACTCGGATCAGCAATCGAGGGAATGCGTTTGACCATGACAGAATTTTCGACTTCGGGCGCAATTAGTATTACGGGCTGTGGCTGCTGTATTTTTGCATCGGGATCAAAATTCGGAATAACTGGTACTCTCAATCTCACAGGCGCATCTGGTGGAGGATTTTATTTGAACGAATGCGACGTTTCTGTATTGGGCAATATGTCTGTGACAAATTGCGTTGGCAGTGGGTGCCAAACCGCAAAATCCAACCTGCGCATCTCAAATGCGTCAACAACACTCTCGGGTTCGACTGCAGGTTCTGGAATTAGCGCCACAGATTCGAACATAAGTATAGACGCCTCAGTATTCAATCTCACGAGTAATGCAGTTGATGGATTAATGTCAGATGGGTCAAATGTTTCAATTAATATTTTGACGTCATGTAGTTCGAACACCAGGCGCGGAATAACCGCATCAAATTGTACTAAACTAATTATCAGAACCAGTGGTGTCGTTTCAAATAATGCATCCGGCATACAAATTTCCAAGTGCTCACGAAGTTGTTTAAACAACATTAGCGGCACTGGCAACACAGATTATGGAGTGCAACTATTAACAAATTCAGAATGTGCTTTTTCCGGAACTATGAGTATTGCTGGAACTGCCGCTCCATATAAGATTGGAACGAACGCGGCAGGTGCGAATTGGTCAGAACTTTCAACTAACATTGAGGGAACCAACAGCGATTTCAAACTCGGTTCAATACACGTATCGTCGATATGCGCAGCGACATACACTCCGTAAAAAAATAATGCGCGTTAATTATTTATTTTTTGCTGCTGATATTTGTGCGATACACATAAAATGAACCCCCGCACAGAAACATTCCGAACAACATAAATAAGCTGCCGGCTAAATATTTACCCGCGCTCAATAAAATTACGGCAACGAACAGAATAATGATGGCAAATATTACAACACTAATCGCAATTGTCGCCAACGGATTTTTTGTTATTGAGAAACTACTAGATGCCCCAGATTTGAGTGCAGGAATTTGTTGCGCGAATTCGGTCTGCATTGATATAACGATCGGGTGATATAACTCGAACGGAAATTAATTGATGGAATCAGCAGTTTGGATCCAAAATATTAATTTTCTATTCAAAATTTGATTAATAAAACGCTTACGATTATATATTTATCATGCCGCTGTACATCGGCAAATATAAATATCTCATCATAAACTGTGCACATTCAGACAGTGAAACCTTAGAATTAAATTATGACATCGAAACGATCAAGCGTTTAATGATTGTGAGGGATGATAGAAATTCAAATTATCTTGTATTCAACAGTTTCAATGATTTTTGGTCGCACAATTCTAGTGTAGTATTGAAAGATCGATGCTTTCATGAGGTTATATACGGATATCAACATCAACGTGTTAAATTTGATATTGATATCACTCGCGATAAATTAATGGAATTATGTGATGCCGATCTAATTCGTGCAAACATAATAACTGCGCCAATGTCTGAGAGTGACAAAGTGGATTCAATCATTGTATTCATTGCAGGAAAAATAATCGATGTACTATTTGTAACATATCATAGTAGTGAGCGCATTGTACCGTCTATACGTGATTTAATCATTATGGACTCATCAGGGTACGATCGTATTAAGAATACAATCAAGTATTCTTTTCACATTATTGCAAAATATGCGGTCGAGAATTACCATGAAATGGCAGAGCTGACCGAAAAATTATTGTTCGAATTGCCAGAATGTATTAAATTATTCGTTGATGGGAATGTTAATAAACAGATCCAAAATTTTCGAATCATTGGTTCATCAAGTAAACCTGATTCAGGCCGAATCAAACGCATGACCAGTCGCTTTGGATCGTACGAAGCAGACAAAATCGACACGCTGATTACTGACACAAAGAAACTCAAATTACTCAAAGCACTTGGCACAAAAGTTAGAAAACCCGAACACGAAACGCCCTCTGTCGAAAATGATGATATTCCGCGCACACTTGAAATTATTAAGCGGGATACAAATTTATTAGAGGCACATGAATTCAGGAGCGCAGCCGGCAATTTATTAATATTTAATCGACTGAAACCATCAGTGTGTAATATTTGTAATCGCATGCACGACAATGATCACACACTCATGCTACGTGTAATATTAGATGATGATGTCGATGAAGAGAATCGTGTCAGACAGATAACTGAACTTTGTAGACATGGACTCGGAGAGAGCAATCTCTTGTACAGTTGTGCAACAGTACCTGGAGAAGACTCGCATGAGAGTCTTATTGTTCGGAGGCTGAATAAAATTAAAGAAGGTACTCGCAATCCACATATCGCACTACAGACAAAATTCGAAAAATTGCCGAATAGAAATGTTTATAGTGATGATCACATGCGTGAATATGAATTCGTTGAAACACTTGCTGTAAAGGCGCAAATGAAATTGGGCAAAACCAAAGCAATAAAAGAATATCTGGCGAAGCACTATCCGATATCCAAGTTGTACTCGCCAATCATTCGAATCGTTACATTTCGGCGAACGTTTTCAAGAGCAATCAAAGCAAATTTTCCCGAATTTCATTCGTACGAAGAATACAGGGGATCAATACCCCATAATCGAGCGAGAAAACTAATCATTCAGGTTGAATCTTTGTTTAAAATTGAGCTTCCCAGCGGTGTGGCCGAATCGGTGGATCTTTTGATACTTGATGAAGTCGAAAGCATTTTGAATCAGTTCAACAGCGGTCTGCATAAATGTTTCAATAATTCATGGTCGATATTCGTGTGGATGTTGAAAAATGCAGAACATGTAATTTGCATGGATGCAAATATTTCGGATCGGAGTTATCGTGTATTAGAAGTCTTTAGGCCAGGGAAAATCTTTTTCCATTGGAATACATATGAACGCGCCAGTGAGGATACGTTTATGTTCACAGATAATAAAAAAGCGTGGATTAGCGCAT
>Ga0233437_1001193_pt1 | contig 49821 bp, 37 predicted proteins | sample SI_122_August201_FD_182714 | JGI IMG/M metagenome (GOLD analysis project Ga0233437, IMG submission 182714) | Seawater microbial communities from Saanich Inlet, British Columbia, Canada - SI_122_August2016_200_MG | ecosystem: Environmental > Aquatic > Marine > Inlet | place: Canada: British... | reverse complement strand
TATAATGCTATTTAGATTGGTTATAAATTTTATGCAATTTTACACCAGCCTGATATATAGACATTTGGAAAATATTTTTTTTTAAGCTCGTTTAGTGTTCGAAGTAAAATTTACAAGTTGGGTTAAAGAAAATGGTTCATGCAAAGCCAGCAGACGAATCGCAAAATACTGATTGTAAAAGTATTCATTTTGTGATCTTTGCGTAAAAACTTTCCTCCCGATACGTATCGGGATTGCGTGAAATGGTGTTTTAGACCAGACTCAATAATAATGAATATTGATTAACGTATAATTATTTATATCTTATCTCATTACTTTTCGGACTTTCAGTCCTTTCATATAATAAGGTCATATTTCACAGGGCTGCGTTACACTTCGCCCTATGCTATTACATATCATCCCTTTGGGATTATTGTTTTTGACTCAATATAAATAGAAATTTATTTCAGTCCAATATTTTGCAACCCTTGTTTGAAAACAATATCCACCGGAATATTTGCTTCTTTCAATCTGTCGAGATCAGCTTGCAGTTGTGGCATTATTACACCATCTTTTTTAACCCAATCATAAGCTGCTTTATAATCGGCATCACCCTGAATATGAAGAATTATTTGCATCAGACTAATCATTGCCTCTTTCATTTTATCGAAATTGACGGTGTAAGTTCCGTCTTCATTTCGGGTAAAAGCTTCTTTTTCCTCGAAATATTTAAACCGCATCATATTTGCCTTACCGTGCGAACTTGCAGCTCCAAAACGACTTGAACGGAAAATGCTTGTAAAGAAAGTAATAAAATTATCCATAACCTCACCTTCAGTCAATTCTCCGGCTTCATATAATTTTGTTACCAAATAAAGTCCCATGATGTCTGCTTTTCCCTCTTCGATGGCCGAGTATTGTTCTTTTAAAATTTCCCGAACAGTTCCCTTTCCATCAAGAGTGTTTTTAATACCCATTGCATGACCAACTTCGTGAAACATAGTATTTTCAAAAAATGCACCAAAAGTGATATATTTCCTTTGTGAAGAGTCGATTAACACCTCTGAAATGGGAATAAGTATTTTATCGAATTTTGCTTTCATTGCATTTTTCAATTGTAATTTTCGTGAACCTATTTTCAGGTGAACCTCTTCATCGTTTGGTAAATTTATAGCAATTGTTTTACTACCTGCATTACAATCGCCTGCGTAGTAAATTACTTCATAAGCATTCATATCGGCTTTAGAGCCTGGAACTTCTTTTTTATATTCATCTTCAACAGGTAGGCCTGCTTGTAATCCTGGAAGAAATGCCGCAAATTTTTCAAGTTTTTTACTCCACTCATTGTCTTTAAGGAGGATGAATGATTCATTGGCGGCTTTATAACCGAAAAGTGCATCTTCGTAATTTTCAATTGGCCCGACAACAAAATCAATATTTGAAGTTCTCATTTCCATCCATGCAAAATCACTTTCCTGAAATTTATCAGTTAACAATGCTTCAGCGCGTAAATTCAAATATTTTTTTAACCCCGGATCTTCCGCGAGAAGTGCGGCTTGTTTCATAAGCTCTGCGGCTTGTTTAAGTTCAGTGGCATAAGCATCGTGGTACCAGACAACTTTCAGTGAATCATTGTCTTTTCGTCTGATTAAAGTATAAAGACTGGTTTTGTCGGGATCTTCAAATTTTTCAAATTCTTCTTTTGACATATTTACAGGATAAAAATTTGCTCCGGAAGGTTTTATACCAATGCTGGGAATAAAAGGTTTATTGTTATTTAGCCTGTCCCAGGGGCCATAATTGATAATTGCAAATTCTTTTGTTGCTTTACCGGGAATGCGTTTTAAAAAATTCTGTTTATTACCAATTGTCTGTTGCCAGAAAATATCGTCCATAATTTCGGCTACTTCAAATAATAAAGGTAACATTTGTTTTTCTTTTTCAGAAAGATGACTTATGTCGGCAGTTAAGGTAAATGGAGCATAGATTTCCAATCTTGCTTCAACAGCTGCTTGCGAAATAGCGGATAAAGGCATACCTTGAGGAATAATTCCAACCCGTTTTTCTTCGCGTTGTTCTTCAGTTGAGCTACAGCCCGAAAATAACACAATAATCACCAAAACAATAATTGACGAACTCACTTTTTTTATCATAGCAATATTTTTTAAAGGTTAAATATTTAGTGCACGAAATTAGTTAAAGTTTTTGAATTTGTGTTTATTTATTGATAAGTAAAATTTTCAAAAATCAAAGGCAGATACTATAAAAAAATCCGCACAACTAAAGACTTAGTTATACGGATCAAAAAAATATCTATTAATTTCTTACAAATGAAGGAATTTATGCTAAGATTTTATTTTTTTCTTTGATTTTTCTTTCTCCTTTGGAAGAGCAAATTTAAAAGGCATATTAAATTGCACTCTAACATTTTGTCCTCTTTGAGTTCCGGGTTCCCACTTTGGCATAGATTTGACAACACGAATAGCTTCATTATCCAATAAAGGATCAACACCTCTCAATATTTTCACATTTGTTATGCTTCCATCTTTTTCTACAACAAAAGCAATATAAACTTTACCCTGAATTCCTTTTTCTTTTGCTTCCTTAGGATATTTTATGTTTTTTGCAATGAATTTTTTTCTTGCAGGTTCTCCTCCGGGATATTTCGGGAGTACATCAACAACTTTAAAAACTACTTCTTCTTGTTGTTTGTCTTCAGTTTCACTAACCTTTATAAGTTGTGGACACTTCTTTTTTTCTTGATTAACCTTTTTTTCATTGGGATTTTTACTTTGTGCATTTAATGATTTACTTGTTGTTACAGAAAATGCAAAAATCAGCATTATAGTAACCGGTAATACAAGCAACAACTTAAATTTGGCTCTGTGAGCCGATTTGGATTTTGTCATCATAATAAATCTGTTTTTAATTAATGAATGATTGAAATTATTTGTTATCTCATTTAGCCTCACGCCTGTTATTAAAGCAAACAAAAGGTTTTGATAATTTATTTTACTATATCCCTGATCTAAAACACCATCGTCAGCGAGATATTCATGGATTTCATTTATCGAATGTTTATAAAGCCAAACAAAAGGATTGAACCATTGAAAAATACATAAGATCTCTAAAAATATTACATCAATCGAATGCTTTTGGCGAATATGTATTTTTTCGTGAACAATGATTTTATCCATTTTTTCTTCAGAAATGTTTTCATTATTTATAAAAATAATATTGAAAAATGAAAACGTTGAATATTTTTTTCTGATGTAAACCACTTTTGTTCCTTTGTAATTAGAAACTCCATATTTCTTTATAAAAGTTGCTATTTGAAAAATTTGAAAAATAAATCGAATTAACATAAAAATTACTCCCGTAAAATATACTATTGCTATATAATTTATTACCGGAAATGTACTATTTATTGTCCTGCTGATACTTTGACCGGAAAAAGTAACTGTTTCAAGCATTGCCGTATAAATCGGAGCCGTTTGTGTGGTATCGAACGAAATCTTAATAAGTGGTATTAAAACGGATAATAAAACAGAACTAATTAAATAAATGCGATTTAATACGAAAAAGGTTTCTTTTCGGAGCAGAAGCCAATAAAGTGAATATAAGCAGCCTAAGCAAATCAAACTTTGAATCAGGTATTCGTAAAAATTAGTCATTTTTTGTGGATTTTTGTTTTTCTATCTCATTTTCCATCATTTTTTTAATTTCTTCAAGATCGCTAAGACTTAGATTTTCATCTTTTGCGAAAAATGAAGCCATTGCCGGATAGGAGTTTTCAAAGTAATTATTTATAAAACTCTTGAAATAAGTGCGAGTATATTCTTTTTTTGAAACCAGTGGATAATATTGATGTGTTTTCCCATAAGCAGTATAACTGACAAATTCCTTTTTTTCTAAAATCCTAACAATTGTTGAAACAGTGTTATATGCCGGTTTAGGTTCGGGCAATTTATCTAAAATATCGTGAACAAAGCCCTTTCCTAATATCCATAGGATTTGCATTATTTGTTCTTCAGCCTTTGTTAATTCTTTCATGTTTTACTTCGTATTATATTTATTTTTTGCAAACATACAACTATTATTTTAGTTATATAACTATCATTTTAGTTATTTATTGTAATGTTTCGATTATTTTGTATTATTTGGAAGTTTGTTGTTCTCTTCACCTAAGACCTAATCTGTTATAAAACTTGGGTTTAAATGAGCAGTAAATCCGCAAATAAAAGATAAAAATAGCCGCTAATGCGAGGGTTTTTTTATGATTTTTATCAGCGTTCATCTGCGATGATCTGCGTCAGTAAATTTTTGGACACAGATAACGCAGATTGTTTATGATTTTCGATACAATAGGCGAACATCAAAAAGCAGAGGGCTTTAATTTTTGCGTCTAATTGAACAGGTGTTAAAACACACCCCATATTATATGATAAAATCATTAATCAAAAACGCGGGAGATGATCGGATACCCCATTTCCATTTCAATACAATTGAATTATAAAATTAATATGCGATTTGCTGAAGTTAAATTATCATATTACTGAGTTCCTTGTTTATTTTTCCCTGATAAAAACATCTCCATTTGTAGCTCTGAGTTGCATTTCAACACCTCCGCCATTGATTTTGCATTTTATCATATTACCAAGAAATCCTTCAAGATAAGAATTGTTGTCATCATCAAAATCAAAGTCAAAATCAGTATAAGTCCGGCTGTTGGTCAGGTTTGTAATTATTAGATTTGCTTTTGTATTTGAAGGAAGGCTCAGATCGATCTCACCATTCATTGTTGTAAAAAGCACAGGGAATTTTTGGTTCAGTTGTGAAAAATTTGCGATAATATTTCCTGAGCTTAAATATACAACTGCAGGGCCTGTAATATTTTCCAAAACAATGTTTGCATTAGTGGCATTTATTTCAATTTCGCCTTCAAGATTTGAGAACTTCAAATCTTGTCTTTTTGATTCATCAGTAAAGATTTGTATTCCGGGGCTTATATAATAAAGATCATTATCAAAATCTGTGTCGGAATCATCATCAATATCAGTATCATCATCGACATCCTTAACTACTGTGCTTCTAAGTTTGTATCTTTTAGCGTTTTCCTTAATTTCTTTTTGTGCAATTCTTTGTATTTCTTCAACCTGATCGGATATCTCTGCTCTAATGAAATCTTGCTCCACAGCTTCTCGAACAATTTCATTAATTTTTTCAACTTCTTCGGCAATTTCAACTTTTTCAATTGCTATTTGTTTCATTTGCTCCTGAAGTTCCAAAGCATGAATATAAGTAGGTGAGGCAAAACTAAAATCATCAAATTCCATATCAAAAAGATTTGATTTTGGAATGATAACATCCATGTTTTTAGGAATTTTGATTTTGTATTTTGCGTTTGTAGCCTCTTTCATAACAGGCGAGATTTTTAACTCCCCATCTTTAATAATCAGGAATAGTCCAAGCCCTGTATTATCTTGTCCCTTACCGAAAACAGGCCTTAAACCGTCTTCTCTTACTTTTGGGGCTTTATAATCTTCGCTTGTTATGATAATGTCTTTTCCATTATAACCTTCAACCGAAAAGTTTGTCAATTTGCTGATATTGATTTTGTCAACACCGGTAATATTTTTTTTAAATTCCTGTGAATAAGAAAAGCTAAGATTGATATAAAATATCAATGCTATAAGCATAATTTTCTTTGTTGTTTTCATCTTTATATGTTTTTAAATTGATAAATATTCATAACCTTTTACTGCATAATTTTTAACGATCTTAGTATTTTCTTCGTTATTAATTATTTGACGGAATGGTTTTAAGGCTCTTTTTTCCTCAAGATTAACCATAACGTCTATAAGTTTTATTTGAATCATCGGTTCTTTTTGTTTCATTAAAGCTGATAATAATTCATCCCTGACTTCGCTGATATGCCCGAATCTTGATAATGCTGAAATTGCTGTCAGCCTGACATTATCGTTTTCATCGGTATTCATCAGGTGGATAAGATTTCTGATTACATTTATATCAGGATCAGCAGGCATTTCTTCAATACCATTGACAAAATGTATGCGTTCGCTTGCCGAAGATTTTTGAAACTCATTCATCATTACAAATTGTTTCATCTCCGAAACATGATTTTTTAATTCGTTTATGGCTTCGGTTTCGGCAGATTGTGGATGAACATAAAATCCTATTCCATAACCAACAATTAGTATCGTAAAACTTGCGGCAATTTTAAATGCCAATGAATTAAAAAATCCAATCGTTTTTCTTTTTTCTGTTTTGATTTTTGGAATTTGATCCTGAATTTGTTTTTCATTTTCAATCATTTCATAAAAACTCTTACTGATCTCGTCAGAAGGAATCTCAATTGAATTGTCATCAATTTCAGGAAAAATATGCTTTAATTCCTTTATTTCTTTTTGGCAGGAACTACAATTTTCTATATGTTTTTCAACAATTGCATTATCCTCATCATTTAATGTATTGTCGAGATAATCAACAAACAACAATTTTATTTCTTCACAATTCATAATTCCTCCATTTTATGCAATTTCAAAATATATTTCACGTAGTTTATTCATAGCTCTATGTACTCTAAGTTTTACAGCCCCAACACTTGATCCGTTTAGTTTGGATATTTCTTCATATTTTAATCCTTCAAATTTTGCCATTTCAAGTATTTCACGATATTCCGGTTTTAATTTATCAAGTGCTTCATACAGGATTTGTGTTCTTTCATTATTTTCAGTTTCTTCTGCGGTTGTATTTGTTTCGTCCTTAATTTCATCAGTTCTTATCGAATTATTAATTATATGTTTGTTTTTTCTATAATGATCATATTTTAAATTTCTGGCAATAACAAATAACCATCCTCTAAAATTTGCTCCTTCGGGATAAGCATGCCTGAATTTAAGAACTCTGATAAAGAGGTTCTGACACAGGTCTTTGCTAAGTTCTTCATCGCACGTACACCGATAATAATACCGATAGACAGGAGCATGATATTTCTCAAACAAGGGAGCCATTGAATCCAGATCACCCTGTTTTACTGAAAGCATTAATACTTCATCTTTTATCTTATCCACATGAATAAAATTATTCTTTTATAGTAAAACTATTAAAAAACAAAAAAGTTTCTGTCTTATGTCAGAATTTTTGAAAAATTAATTTGGATAGCAAAAATCCAATTCTAAAATCTCCTGATTTGCAAATTTTGGCTACCACGTTAATGTTGGACAAAATTTAAACGATATTAGCACATAAGGTAATATAGGATTTTACTTATATGTTCTTATATGCCTTAAATGGTTCATAAAAAATGAGAGTGTCCAACTTTATTTGGGTAGCTCAAATTTTAAGCTTTAGGAAGAGTAAAATAAAACCGGCTCCCTTTTCCCAACTCACTTTCAACATGGATTGAACTTCCCAATAGCTCGATGAATTCACGGACTATTGTAAGTCCAAGTCCGGTACCGGGTTCGTTGTCTGTTCCAAGCTGGTTATAATCGCAGTCAATGTTAAAAAGCTTGGGGATTATCTCTTCCTGTATTCCAATCCCTGTATCTTTTATACATATTTCCATTAGTTCTCCCTTGTCTTTTACAGATATATAAATATCGCCTTTTTTTGGTGTAAACTTAATTGAATTACTAATTAAATTAATAAAAATGCTTTGGATTAATTCCGGATCAGCAAGTACAGAAGTATTAATTGGAATGTTATTATGAATGCTTTGTTCCTTTTTTCTACTTGTTTCTTTCAACATACTAATTACATTTGCAACATTGACTGAAAGATCAATCATTTTAGGATTATTCTTAATCACACCGCGTTGTGACTTCGACCAATCAAGCAAATTTAAAAGTAAATTATATGTATTTTGGCTACTTTTCTGAAGAGTTTTTATTATTTCAAGTTTTTCTTTATTGCTTAAATCATCAAATTCATGCTCTAATAGCTCGAGGAATCCGAGTAGAACATTAAACGGACTTTTTAAATCATGAGCTATTATTGAAAAAAATTTATCTTTAGTAATGTTTAATTCTGATAATTGTTTCTTTTGATTTTCAAGCTTAAAGTTAGCCCTTTCGAGTTGTTGCTGTTGAGACAGGATTTTTTTATTAAATCTTGCTAGTTCAATATTTTTTTGCTTTTGAGCTTTCCGGCTTCGTAAAACAGTGATAAAGTAAAGAATGAAAAGAATGAAAGCAAAAACACCTATAATTATAGCAATATTTTGATTTTTTATGAGTTGTTCGTTTAGATCATTTTGATTTTTAAGCTCTTGGTTTTCTATTTCTTTTTTTTCAGTTTCATATCTTATCTCTAATTCAGCAATTTTACCATCTATTTCATCATTTGAAAGACTATCCTTAATTGCGTGATATTTTGATAAATAATACATGGCTGAATCGAGTCGGTTTTCAATAGAATCTATTAAAAATAAATTATTATAGGCATATTTTATCCACATTTTTGTATTGGTCTCACGTGCAATTTTTAATCCTTTAAATGTGTAATAACGCGCAGAATCATATTGGCCTAAACCTTTAAAAGCAATTCCCATATTAATAAACAAAGCTGATTGAATATAAAGGGAAGGGTATGAAATCTCCTCAGATTGTGCTTTTCTAAAATACTCTAATGCTTTATTATATTTTTCATCATCGAGTTCAATACCACCCAAATTGATAAATGTTGTTTGTTTATTTATTGGATTGATTTTATCCGGCTGCATTTCAAGAGATGAAAGTATATAATGCCTTGCCGAATCAAATTCACGGGCAAGCTGCCAATATAAAACACCCAGATTATTTAAAATATCATGTAAAATATTTACATCATCAACAATTAGGTCGAGTTCCATTGCAATCATATAAAACTCAAGTGATTTTTCAAAATTGCCAATTTCCTGATATGTTGAGCCAAATGAATTGTAAAGGTGAATGAGTTTTACGGAGTCATTAAAATCTTCTAATAATTTTTGTGATTCAATAAAGTATTCTAATGCTTTTTCATAATTACCTAAATTTCCAAATAAATTTCCCAGATCATAAGAAATTTTTGCAACAGATTTTAAATCATTTACTTGTCTCGCTAAAGCTATACTCTCGATAAGATATTTCTTGGCACTATCAGTTTCTCCAAACATGTTATAAATTGCACCAAGGTTTGATGATGCACGGGTTTGATCTTGAATAATTTCATTTAGAATAGAATATTCCCTTGTTTTATGAAAAAAATAAATCGCACTATCATAATTTCCTTTATACCAAAAATATACTCCTCTCATATTATATGACCTTGCAATTTTATTTTCAATATTTTCCCTTATTGACCATCTTAATAAGGAGTCAATCATCTTATCAGCGGAATCAAGATTTTTTCTGAGCATTAATTTACTTAGGGAAAGATAAGCATCAATTCTTTCTTCCGTATTTTTTGATGTTTTAATAACATTTAAGAGGCTATCGTTCTGATTTGCAAAAGCACTATTGCTAAAAATAAATACAGATAATAGAAATGTAAAGAGATAATTTCGCTTCATTATTCATTATAATTTATAGCAAACATAAGAATTATTTTTGTATTAAAGAAAAGTAAAATAATTTTAGATGAATTTTACAATCCTACTTCTTCCCACCCATCAATTGAAAATGTCATAAGATTTTTAAATCCAATACTTTTTAATGTTCTTATTGCTTGATCATAACCAAGTGCTAACTCTGAAGGTTTATGAGCATCGGAACTTAATAATAAAGGAATTTTCAGTGAATAAATTTGTTTCAGGATTTTCGTTCCCGGAAATAATGAATCGCAACGTTTTTTATAAAGGCCTCTGGTATTTACCTCAAGTATATAATTTTTTTCTTTAACAAGTTCTAATGTTTCTGAAACCAAATTTTTATACCATTTTTCTTCTTCTGAAAAATATCGCTTTTTATTATGCATTTTAATTTTGTCCAAATGGCCAATTACATCAGGTTTTTGTGTTTCGATCATTTTATTTATCTGGTGATAATAAGCTTTAACGGCCTGGCGAATATCTTTATTAAAAACAATTTCAAGGCCTTTTTCATAAATATCTGCTTTTGGCCCGTCAATAAACCAAAGCTTTTTGTTTTCAGGATTTACAACCAGATGAACCGATCCGATAATATAATCAAGATTACATTTTCGGTAAAAATTGTGAAAATCTTCGGTAATTTCAGGTATATAATCAGCTTCGAGGGCAAGAAAAATATTGATTTTATTTTTATATTTCTTTTTAAGAAATTCTATGTTTTTACAATAATTTTCCAGATCATTTTCTTTAATTGTAAAAGCGTTTTTTATTGAAATAGGTGCATGCCCCGAAAAACCCAAAGAATCAAATCTTAATTTTATTGCTTCAATAATATAAGTTTCAGGCTCGTCCGAACCATCACAAAATTTTGTATGTGTGTGAAAATTTGATTTTATCATAAAAATGTGAACAAATTTAAGAATTTATATGTATTTTTTGATTAATAAATTGATAGTTTTAAAAAATTCAATAAATTTGACTCATAATTACTTTATGAATTATTAATAAATAAAATCGAAATATATGCTTCCAGCACTATCTGTTATTTGTATTTTAATATTCTCTATTTTAATAACCCGAATAACTGCAGCAGCTTTAGAAAATACCGGGTTATCTGCTAAATCTGCTAAATTTCAGGCAAGATCAGCTTTTACAGGTTGTGGGTTTACTACCAAAGAATCCGAGAAAATTGTTCAACATCCTATCAGAAGAAAATTAATTTTTACATTAATGTTGCTTGGAAATGCAGGTATTGTTACAGTAATTGCAACACTTTTAATGACTTTTATGCACAAAGATGAGAAATCATTGCCCTGGTATCTAAGTATTGCAATAGTTGCCGGAGGAATTCTGGTTTTGTGGATCGTTTCGTCTAACAAAAATATAGATAAAAAGCTTTTTAATGTTATTAATATTCTTTTAAACAGGTTTACGAGCCTTAAGTCCCGGGATTATTCTTCATTATTAAATCTTGCTGATGATTATCAGGTTACAGAGCTAAATGTAAGTGAGGATGATTGGGTTGTTGGAAAAACATTATTTGAGAGTAATCTTAGAAATGAGGGAATAACAGTTCTTGGAATTGAGCGATTGAATGGAAATTATATTGGTTTGCCGAATAATGTTGTAAAAGTAATGCAGGGCGATAATTTAATTGTTTATGGCCGAGAATCAGCTATTAAAAGACTTGATGAGAGGGAAAAAGGTGATATAGGCGATCAGGATCATGAGGATGCAAAAGTATTGCATAAGAAAGTTGTAGAACATGAAATGAAAGAGGATGAGAAAAATCGTAAGGATTAGATGTTCTTCTTTATTTTAAATATCATTATTGTAATGGGGAATAAGGAAAATAGAGGAAATATGGGAAATACCCTTATACCCTTATTTTCAATATACCTTTATACCTGTTATATATATTAATTGAATAAAAACAAAAAAGATATGAAAAAAGTCGCATTTATTTTAATTTTATCAATGTCAGGTATTTCAATGCTTGCACAGGGAGTACTTGCTGATCACCTTTGCACGGATTTATCAACTATCCCCGAAGAATGGATAATTCAGGCAAAAAACGATCTTAGAATTTACTACGGCCATACTTCTCATGGGAGCCAAATTACATCCGGTATGAGCAATCTGCAAAGCCATATTGGCGAGCCATATACATTTAATTCAAATGGAAGTGGCGGAGCTTTGTTTTATAAAGAGGGTGGAGGTGACCTTGGACATAATGGAGATACAACCTGGGCACAGACTACCCGTAATGTTCTTAATAATGGAGGCTTTGATATTAACGTTGTTATGTGGTCATGGTGTGGGGGCTGTTCCGATAATACCGAGGAAGGAATAAATATTTACTTAGACAAAATGACTGAACTTGAAAATGATTATCCGGGGGTTCAATTTGTTTATATGACCGGCCATCTTGATATTTGGTCATGGGAAAATCTAAAAGCCAGAAATCAACAGATCAGGGATTATTGTATTGCAAATAATAAAATATTATTCGATTTTGCAGATATTGAAAGTTATGATCCGGATTATACTTTTTTTGAATATGCTAACGATAATTGTAATTATTATTCAGGCCCGGGAGGAAGTTTATTGGGAAACTGGGCAATTGAATGGTGCGAGGCAAATCCTGGATCGGATCTTTGTTGGGCATGCTCATGTGCTCATTCCGAAGCCCTGAATTGCAATCTGAAAGGAAGAGCTTTCTGGTGGATGGCAGCAAAAATGGCAGGATGGGGAGGAGGAACAGCTTCTCAGGAAATCAGTTTAAATACCGGTTTTCAGTTTAAATCATCTAACATCTCACCGGATTCTCCCGATATGTTGATTGTATTATCTGATATTTTGAATGATAATCTAAGTTTTGTAAGAGATTCGGAAGGGAATATGTTAAGAAAAATAGGCCCGAATTGGGTAAACGGAATCGGTGATTGGATTTCGGTTGAAGGATATTTGTTTAAAATGAATGCCTCAGAAACCTTTACTATAGAAGGAATAATTACTAATCCTCAAACCCCGATAGTTTTATCAGAAGGATTTCAATTTGTAAGTTATCTGCCTGAAAATTCTATGGATGCTCTAACTGCTTTTGAAAATATTTTATCCGACAATCTTGGGTATGTAAGAGATTCGGATGGAAATATGCTAAGAAAAATCGGGTCAAACTGGGTTAACGGAATTGGGAATTGTAATCTGGGTGAAGGATATATGATAAAAATGAATAATGCTGATGTTTTAGTTTATCCGTTTGTAAAATAATAAAACTATTTCCCGCAGATTACGTAGATTTTCGCTGATAAATTTTCTGCGTTTATCTGTGTACTCTACGTGAAAAAATAAAACACTTCTATAATTTAAAAACACACAAAATGAAAAACTTGATTAAAAAAATTCTATTTCTAACGATGATTCTGATTTTCTCAATTTCATCAAATTTAAATGCCGATTCGGTCAATAAAAATTTTGCAAAACAAATTGCAAAATCAAAATTGATTCAGTTGTCAAAAGACTCACAATTTTCAATTAAAACACCCTTAAAATCAAAAAGTAATTCCGAAAATGTTCAATTATTCTATGTTATAAATTTGTCTCCAAAAGGTTATATTGTAGTTTCAGGCAATACGGATCTTCCTCCTGTAATTGCTTATTCATTTACAAATAATTATTCTGATAAAAATAACAAAAACAATGTTTTAGAAAATTTATTGACTACTGATATTGAATTGCGATTAAAAAATATTTCAAAAATACCGGAGAATTTAATTGACGAAAGAAATAAGCTGTGGGAAGAATATTCCGATAAAAATTATCAACAAAGTTTAAATAGAAGTTTTCAGCAATGGCCACCCGAAGGAACTACTGCAACAGGAGGTTGGCTTGAGGAAAACTGGACACAAAACGCACCGTATAATAATTTTTGTCCGATTGATAATGTTACCGGAAACAGAAGTTTAGCGGGTTGCCCAGCAGTTGCAATGGCTCAGATCCTCAATTATTTAAAAACAACTCAAAACACTACTTTTGGTGATTCCGACGATTATTATCATAATTATGCAGGCAGGCAATATTGGATTGATGATGATTGCCATACTTATGATTTCCCATCATTTCCGGAAATGAATGCATATCTTGCAACTTTGGAATATAATTTTCAAAATCAAATTCCTTTAACAGATGATGACAAAGCCGTAATTAATTTTGCCTGCGGTGTAGCAATGCACCAGGTTTATACTTCGTCAATTTCAGGTACTTTTGGTGTTAACCAGGCTTTTATGGGTTATGAAAAATTTAATTTTTCTGAAATTGAATTGCTTGATGCAAATTCACCCGAATTATATGAAATCTTATCACAAAATATGATGGATGCCTTTCCGGCACATCTTGCTGTTGTTGATCCGGATATGACTATGGGACATAATGTTGTTGTGGATGGATATAATACCGATGATTATTATCATATAAATTTCGGTTGGGGTGGCACATACAACGGCTGGTATTTGATTCCCGATGAAATCCCTTACGGACTGACGGTTATCGAAGGATTGATTGTAAATATTTTTCCCGAAAATCAACAATCATCGCAAACAATTTCTCTCGAAACCGGCTTTCAGTTTTCTTCATCTCATATTCAGGCTGAAAACTCTGATATGATTGTTGTTTTGTCAGAGATTTTAAACGATAATCTTGATTTTGTAAGAAATTCACTTGGTCAAACCTTAAGAAAAATCGGCCCGAATTGGGTGAATGGAATAGGAAACTGGAATTCCACCGAAGGTTATTTGTTTAAAATGAACCAAAGCGATGGTTTTACTATCCAAGGGCTTATTGTTGATGATCAAACTCCCATAATTTTAGAAGCAGGTTATCAATTTGTAAGTTATCTTCCGTTGTTGGAAATGGATGCAATGTCGGCATTTGGAGTTATTTTGAACGATAATCTTGAATTTATCAGAAATTCAACGGGCGCAAATATTATGAAAATTGGCCCAAACTGGGTGAATGGGATCGGAAATTGTACTCCGGGTGAAGGCTATCTTATAAAAATGAACGCAGCGGATGTGCTTATTTATCCGGTGACTGAATAAATTATGTTTTCCCGCAGATATCGCAGATTTTCGCTGATAGTTTTTCCCTGCCTTCGCCGAAACGGCTACGTGTAGGCAGGTGAGTTTATCTGCGCAATCTGCGGGAGAAAAAAAATCCGGATATTTAACTATAAAAAAAACTCCAAAATATCAAAATTATTGAGTTCTTTATTTTGTTTCAGCCTTCCCTTTATAAGCATTATGATCTTTTAATAAAAAACAATTAGCCCAGCTTGAAGTGTTTTTTAAATCATTATTATTAATAACAGGCCGTCTGTTGAGGAGATTATTGTCGTTGCCGTTAAAATATTTATTACGATAATAAGCCCTCACCCAAATGCAATCTTTTCCTGATTTTGTTGCTTCACATTTATCTTTGGAGCTTCCCCCGCAAGGCCCGTTTCGTTGATTTTTTTCACATTGAGAAACCGGACATAAATAACTTATGTCTGGCAATGAACAATCGCCGCATTCTTTGCACTTAAAAAACAGCGATTTCCAGAATCTTTCTTTGAAATAAGATAGTTTGTCTAATGTTTTTCCTTGTCTTTTTTCTAAAAATTTATAATAAGATTTACATAAATTAAAAAATGGAGCATCATAAGCAAAAAACAATGAATGCCACAGTCTGCTAAATTTATAAGAAAGTGAAACATGTTTTGAAAAAGACGATTTTTTAAAGTTTAAATATTCGGGAATAATATTTTTAACATCTGAAAGTCCAGTGTTTTTATCTAAAGAATAATAATAAAATTCATTTGCTTGCGGATTGCTTAGTTCTGCTACAAAATCAAGCCAATTAGCATTTTTATACTCATCGACTTTTTTCATTATCGCCGTAAAATCTTCATATTTATGAATTCCACCGATATAAACTCCATTGTAACCCATAGCTTTCAGAGCTACAAATTGTTTTGCAGCAAAATCTATAAAAAACCCTTTGCCTTTGTCTTTAGATTTTTTTTCTTCATTAATTTTTTTCAAAAAATCATCGTTGACCACACATCCTGGAATTAAATCTTTATTGAAAATATTGGCAACCCCCGCCGATAAAAGATAAACATATCCGATTACAGGAATCGTAATATTGTTTTCTTTCATATAACACAACAATTCATGCGATTTTCTGATATCATAGCCTAGTTGAGAAATAATGAAATCTGCACCTGTTTTGACTTTAAGTTTCAGTTTTTCGTATTGCATAATTTGCTCGGCTTCACTAAATTTGAATGGTGAAACAGCACAACCGAGAAAAAAATTTGTTCGATCGAGTTCTGCAATGGAATTTGGTTTTCGGCCTTTTACTTTTAGTCCGGCATTCATTTCATTAAGCATTTTCAATAGGCCTACTGAATCAATATCAAAAACCGGCTGAGCAATTCCTTCGTATCCATTGATTGGATAATCACCCGTAATAATTAATAAATTATCGAATCCCTCACTTGAATATTTCCATGCCAGGCTTTCCAGCCCGTTTCTGTTCAGGTCTTTACAACTTAGATGAATGATGGTGTTTTTTCCGTTTTTCATTATTTGTTTGGCAAGAAAATCGGGTGACATGGTCGGATTACCTCCCGCACTATCGGTTATCGAAAGCCAGTCGATTCTATTATCTTCGGAAAGTTCAGAAGCAAGTTTTAAGGTTTTTTGACTATTTACCTGTTGAATTATACCACGGGAATTTACCAGTTCAACACCCACAAGAAATTTGTTTTCCTTAAATAATTCTCTTAATTGTTTCATTATTTTTTTTGTAAACCGTTAAAACGGTTATGGTTCATGTTTTTTGTTTTAAATTCCACGACTAAAGTCATGGGTTGCTTGTTAATCCAACATTCCTTTTATAAATTTTTCAACAATCTCCGGTTTTTCATTTTTTCTTTTTGCATAATCATTTAATTGTTCATCTGAAATTTTCCCTACTAAAAAATATTTTGCCTCAGGGTGCGAGAAAAACAAACCGCATACCGAAGCAGTCGGATACATTGCATAAGAATCCGTTAATTCAATATTGATAGATTTTTCAACATCCAATAATTCAAAAATCCTCTTTTTCTCAGAATGATCGGGGCATGCAGGGTAACCAATTGCAGGCCGTTTACCAACATATTTTTCATTAAATAATTCTTCGATAGTAAGATTTTCATCGGGAGAGTAAGCCCAGAGTTCTTTTCTGATCTTTAAATGCAATAATTCAATAAAAGCTTCGGCTAATCTGTCAGCAAGGAGTTGAAGCATAATAGCCTTATAATCATCATTATTATCCTGAAAATATTTTATTGATTTTTCAATATTCAAGCCGGTTGTTAATGCAAAAACTCCGATATAATCAGTTGTTTTACTTTCTTTGGGAGCAATAAAATCGGAGAGGGACAAATTCGGTTTTTCATTCGGTTTTTGAATTTGCTGCCGCAGATTTGGGAAGGTTTTTAGAATTGTTTTTCGACTCTCATCAGAATAAATTTCAATATCATCTCCCACCGAATTTGCAGGAAATAAGCCAATAACAGCTTTCGCCTCAAGCAATTTATTGTCAACAATTTCTTTTAAAAGAGTTTGGGCATCATTGAATAATTTTTTAGCCTCTTTATATTTCTCGTCTTTCTCGGAAATATCTTTGAATTTTGATTTTAATCCCCAGGCTCTAAAGAAAAACGACCAATTTATTAAATTTTTAATTTCGTCTATCGAATAATCATCATAGATTTTAATTCCTAAAAACTTAGGTTTAAAGGGTGTATAATTTTTCCAGTCAATTTGCAATTTGTTTTTTCGTGCATCTTTTAATGATAAATAATTTCCGTGAACTTTTTTTGAATGCTTATCCCTGACAATTTGATAATCATTTTTAATTGAATCAATAAAATCATCTTTAGCATTAGCGGAAAACAATTTATTTAAGACAATTACACTTTGTGAAGCATCTTTAACATAAATTACAGGCCCTGAATATTTAGGGGCAATTTTAACAGCTGTATGAATCTTTGAGGTAGTTGCACCGCCAATAAGAAGAGGAATTGTAAAACCCTGTTTTTCCATTTCCTGAGCCACTCTAACCATTTCTTCAAGAGAAGGAGTGATCAAACCGCTTAATCCGATTATATCAACATTTTGTTCCTTTGCAGCTTTTAATATGTTTTCGGTTGGAACCATTACGCCTAGATCAATTACCTCGTAATTATTGCACGACAAAATCACATTCACAATATTTTTACCAATATCATGAACATCACCTTTAACAGTTGCAATTAAAATTTTTCCCGAAGATTTAGACTCGCCGGTTTCCGCTTTTTCCTTTTCAATGTAAGGATTTAAAATTGCAACCGCTTTTTTCATAACTCTTGCGGTTTTCACAACTTGGGGCAAGAACATTTTTCCAGAACCAAATAATTCCCCGACTTTGTTCATTCCATCCATTAATGGCCCTTCAATAATACTTAAAGCAGGAGAATATTTTTTAAGTGCTTCATTAACATCTTCTTCGAGATAATCAACAATTCCTTTTATTAATGAATGTTTTAAACGTTCTTCAAGATTATTTTCTCTCCATTTATCTTTTTTAATGATTTTATCACCTTTTTCAATGATATTTTGAGCAAATTCAATTAGTTTTTCGGTTGATCCATCATAGCGATTTAAAACAACATCCTCAACCAAAATCAATAAATCCTCAGGTATTTCATCATAAATTTGCAGCATAGCCGGATTCACAATTCCCATGTCCAAACCGGCTTTGATAGCATGATAAAGAAAAACCGAGTGTATTGCCTCACGCACTACATTATTGCCTCTGAACGAGAAAGATAAATTACTGACACCTGCACTAACCTTAGCATAAGGCAGATTTTCTTTGATCCATTTTGTCGCTTCAATAAAATCAACGGCAAAATTATTATGCTCATCCATGCCGGTTGCAATTGCCAGAATGTTAGGATCGAAAATAATATCTTGTGGCGGAAAATCAGCTTTGCTTACAAGAATATCGTAAGCACGTTTACAAACTTCTATTCTTTGTTCGTAGGAAGTTGCCTGTCCTTTTTCATCAAAAGCCATAACAACAACTGCCGCACCATATTCCTTGATTTTTTTGGCATGCTCAATGAATAATTCCTCACCTTCTTTCAGGCTTATTGAATTAACAATCCCTTTTCCCTGTAAGCATTTTAAACCTGCTTCAATTACCGACCATTTTGATGAATCTATCATAACAGGAACACGTGCAATATCAGGGTCGGAGCTTATCAGATTCAGGAAATTCACCATTTCATTTTCTGCATCAAGCATGGCATCATCCAAATTAACATCAATGATCTGAGCTCCGTTTTCTACCTGATGCCTTGCAATTGTTGTTGTTTCGTCATATTTTTTTTCACGTATCAAACGAGCAAATTTTCGTGAACCTGAAACATTTGTTCTTTCACCTATATTTACAAAATTGCTTTCTTTGCTGATAGTTAAAGGTTCCAACCCACTAAGTTGAGTCAGGATTTTTTTCGCCGGCACTTCACGGTTTTCAGCATTAGCTGCAAGCCTGACAAATTCTTTAATATGAGCTGGTGTTGTTCCGCAACAACCGCCAATTATGTTTACCAATTTGTTATCAAAATATTTTTGAATCTTTTCAGCCATAATTTTGGCTGTTTGATCATATTGGCCGAACTCATTCGGTAAACCTGCATTTGGGTAGGCACTTACATAAGCAGGAGTGTTTTTTGATAATGTTTCTAAAAATGGAAAAAGATCATCGGCGCCAAACGAACAATTTAATCCAATGCTGAATAAATCATAATTCGATAAAGAAATTAAAAATGCTTCGATGGTTTGGCCAGCCAAAGTCCGCCCGCTTTTGTCGGCGATTGTAACCGAAACCGAAACTGGGATTCTTTTATTTTTTTCATTAAAAACTTCCTCAATAGCGAACAGAGCTGCCTTTGTATTTAAAATATCAAAAACGGTTTCCATCAGAATTAAATCAGCTCCACCCTCAATAAATGCCTCAGCCTGTTCTTTGTAAGCTTCGACCAAATCATCGAAAGTTACCGCCCTGTAAGCCGGATTATTAACATCGGGTGAAATAGATGTTGTTTTATTTGTCGGCCCTATCGAACCCGCTACAAAGCGAGGTTTATCGGGCGTTATTTTTGAATATTTATCCGCAATTTCTCTTGCAATTTTAACTGATGAAAGATTCATTTCATAAACTACATCTACCATATTATAGTCAAGCATCGAAATTTTATTGGCATTAAATGTGTTGGTTTCAATAATATCGGCTCCGGCCTGAAGATATTTTTCATGAATTTCCCGTATTATTTCCGGTTTTGTTAATGAAAGCAGATCATTATTACCTTTTTGATCGCTTGAAGAATTTTCAAATCTTTCGCCTCTATAATCTTTTTCCTGCAAATTATACTTTTGTATCATTGTACCAATTGCACCATCAAGAATTAGTATTCTTTGTTTAATAATATCTTGTATGTTCCACATTTCTTGTTTCTTGTTCATTGTTTCTTATTTCTCGTTTTAAGTTTAGCAAAAGTAATAATATTTTTAGTGGTGTTTTGTGATCAAACTATTTCAGAATATCATAATAAATCTGCGTCCTATTTTCCGTTTACAACGAAGCTGTGTTATGTTTCTATAATTCTTCACCAATTTTATTTTTTATCAAATTGTATTTTATTAATTAATATCTTTGCAGCTGAAAAATTAAAATTTATTAAGTAAAATGGAACAAGTAATAACCGAAAAAGAACTAAACTATAAAATTGCCGATATTTCTCTTGCCGATTTCGGAAGAAAAGAAATTATAATTGCTGAAAAAGAAATGCCCGGATTAATGGCAATCATAAAAAAATACTCTGCTGAAAAACCTTTAAAAGGAGCAAGAATAACCGGTTCACTTCACATGACTATTCAAACAGCCGTGTTAATTGAAACTCTTGTCGAACTTGGTGCTGATGTCAGGTGGGCAAGTTGTAATATTTTTTCAACTCAGGATCATGCTGCTGCAGCAATTGCAAAATCAGGGGTTCCCGTATTTGCATGGAAAGGCGAAACTTTGAATGAATATTGGTGGTGTACTAAAATGGCATTATCTTTTGAAAACGGCGAAGGGCCAAATTTAATTGTTGACGATGGAGGCGATGCAACTTTAATGTTATTAAAAGGATATCAAGCTGAAGAAAATACGGATTTGCTTAAAGAAGTTCATACAAATACCGAGTTTATTGCTTTGATGGATCAATTAAAAGAATCTTTTGTTGAAGATAAAACTAAATGGCACAGAGCAGTTAAAGAAATGAAAGGTGTTTCTGAAGAAACAACTACAGGTGTTCATCGTTTGTATCAAATGCAGGAAGAAGGTAAATTACTCTTCCCCGCAATCAATGTTAACGATTCTGTTACAAAATCAAAATTCGATAATCTTTACGGTTGCCGCGAATCTCTTGCCGATGGAATTAAAAGGGCGACTGATGTAATGCTGGCCGGAAAAGTTGTTGTTGTTCTTGGTTATGGCGATGTTGGAAAAGGATGTGCCAAATCTATGAAATCTTATGGCGCAAGAGTAAAAATTACTGAAATTGATCCGATTTGTGCTTTACAGGCTTCAATGGAAGGTTTTCAGGTTGAAACTATTGAAGACGCTTTGGCAGAAGGAAATATTTATGTTACAACAACAGGAAACAAAGATGTTCTCACTGTTGACCACATGCTAAAAATGAAAGATCAATCAATTGTTTGCAATATAGGCCATTTTGATAATGAAATACAGGTTGATAAACTCGAAAATTATCCTGGGATTATTAAAGAAAATATTAAACCTCAGGTTGACAAATATACTTTCCCCGATGGCCATTCAATTTTTCTTCTCGCCGAAGGAAGGTTAGTAAACCTCGGTTGTGCAACAGGACATCCTTCATTTGTTATGAGTAATTCTTTTACAAACCAAACTTTGGCTCAAATTGAATTATGGAAAAACGATTTTGAAATTGGTGTTTATCGCTTACCGAAAAGTTTGGATGAAGAAGTTGCTCGTTTGCATCTCGAACATGTTGGAGTTAAGCTGACAAAAATGACACAGGAACAATCAGATTACATAGGTATTCCTGTTGACGGGCCTTATAAAGCTGATCATTACAGGTATTAAAATTGGAAATTAGAAATTAGAAATTTGGACTCTCCTGAATTTCTAATTTCTAATAATGCAATAAACTAAAATTGTATTAACAACAAAAAAATAAACAGATGAAAAAGGACATAATTCTTGCCGGTGTTGGTGGACAAGGAATACTTTCAATAGCTGCCACTATTGGCATTGCTGCGATTGCTTCGGATTTGCATTTGAAACAAGCTGAAGTCCATGGAATGAGTCAAAGGGGTGGTGATGTTCAGTCTCATTTGCGTTTGTCATCAAAACCTGTTCATTCTGATCTAATTCCAAAGGGAAAAGCTGATCTGATTATTTCTGTCGAACCTATGGAATCTTTAAGGTATCTTCCGATGTTAGCACCTGATGGCTGGTTAATAACGAATACGAATTCCTTTGTTAATATTCCTAATTATCCTGACGAAAAAATTATTCTTGAAAAGATTGATTCTTTGCCGAGAAAGATTGCCTTGAATGCGGATAAAATTGCAAAGGATTTGGGTTCATCAAGATCAGCAAATATTGTAATACTTGGTGCCGCAGCACCTTTTCTTGATATTGAAATTTCCAAATTAGAAGATTCTATTTCATCAATATTCAAAAAGAAAGGCGATAAAGTTGTAAAAGTTAATATTGATGCTTTTAGGACAGGATTAAAGATTGCGGAAGAGAGTAAATTATAACTATTTACAGTTTGAGATAAACTGTATTAATAATTGAATGGTTAAATTGTCACATTGTTGTTTTATAACCATTTTTAGTATAATAATTTAAAGCAGAGTATGAATGCTTAGAAAAAAACTTGTAGAAATATTTGTATTAATCCTATCAGCTTTTATTATTATCATAATATCAAATAGTTTTGATAAGAATGAGTATCAAAAAGATAAGATTGAGATTGTTGAGCTTGTTGAACCTGAGCATGTCCTTGAATACGGAATAATAGTTGATTCTTTGATAATCATTAAAGATAAGGTAAAAAGAAATCAATTTCTATCAGATATTTTATTAAAATACAATGTCGATTATGTAATTATTGATAAAATTGCCCGAGCTTCTAAGCCGGTTTTTGATGTAAGAAAAATTCGGCGTGGAAATAATTATTCGGTTATTTGTTCTAATGATTCATTAAACAGTCTTTTATATTTTATTTATGAAAAATCTCCAACAAAATATATTGTATATGATTTAACAGACTCTGTTAATATTTATTCAGGGGAGAAGAAAATTGAAATACGAATTGAGAACACATCGGGAATAATTGTAAGTTCATTTTGGAATGCAATGCTTGATAACAATTGTGATCCAAACCTTGCAAATGAATTATCGGAGGTTTTTGCCTGGACGATAGATTTTTTCGGAATTCAAAAAGGCGACAATTATAAGGCAATTTATGAAGCCTTATATGTTGATGATAAATATATTGGATTAGGAAATGTTCTTACAGCAAAAATTAATCATTCAGGAGAAGATCATTTAGGTTTTTATTTTATTCAGGATAGCGTAGGCGATTATTTTGATGAAGATGCAAACAGCCTAATGAGAACATTCTTGAAAGCTCCATTACGATTTAAGAGAATTAGTTCTGGATATTCACATAGCCGCCTTCATCCAATATTGAAAATCAGACGGCCTCATCACGGAGTTGATTATGCTGCACCTACCGGAACACCTGTTCATACAATTGGCGATGGTGTTGTTGTTTCAAGAGGATATCAAAAAAGAGGTGGAGGTAATTATCTGAAAATAAAACATAATGGCACTTATACAACTTCCTATATGCACTTATCAAAATATGCCAAAGGAATGAAAAAAGGCACTCGTGTTAAACAAGGAGATGTAATCGGATACGTTGGGAAAACAGGATTAGCTACAGGCCCGCATTTAGATTTTCGGGTATATAGAAACAGCAAAGCAATTAATCCTTTAAAGCTTAGATCACCTCCAGCAAAACCTGTAGATTCTGTAAACCTGGCTGAATATAAAATCATAAAAGACAGTTTGATTCAGGAGCTTAATAATATGAATTCTGATGATCAACTTGTTAAAGATGAAGAAAAAATTATTCAGGAAGATGCTTAATCAATTCAATATTTCCCGCAGATAACGAAGATTTTTTCTGAAATAAATCTGCGCTTATCAGCGAAATCAGCGGGAGAAAATATATTTGTATTAATACCAATCTTATTCATATGCAAAATCTCTTAGATTAATATTATCAATTTTGTGATTTAAATTTACACAACCTGCATAATTCCAATCTTTTTCCTTTTTTTCTTCCTTGTAAATATTATTAGTTGAAATTAAATTTCTTTGATATTGTAACCAATTTAATAATTCAAGAATATAGTCGGGTGTTATATGTTGTTTGTCAACAGTAATCAAAAACTTATTATCGGTAGTTTTAATATTAAGTTTTGTGTTTCTCATTTTGTTTTATTGACAAAGATACAAATTTTATGGGAAAATTGTTTTGTTTTAAAAAACTACTTTATTGATTTCAAAAATTACCTAAATTTGCTAAAAAAAATTAAAATTTGTTTCTATAAACTAATTAATTAAACCATTCAATGTCAGACGATAAAAAAATAATTTTCTCAATGGTTGGTGTTGGCAAAAAGTTAAATACCGGAAAAGAGATTCTGAAAAATATATACCTCTCATTTTTTTATGGTGCGAAAATTGGCATCATCGGGCTAAATGGTTCGGGGAAATCAACATTGCTTAAAATCATTGACGGTGTCGAGAAATCATTCGAAGGCGAAGTGGTTTTTTCGCCGGGCTATTCAGTTGGAATGTTGGAACAAGAGCCTGAACTTGACGATAATAAAACCGTAAAAGAAATAGTTAGCGAAGGAGTTCAGGAAACTGTTGATTTGCTAAAAAAATATGAAGAAATAAATAATCGTTTTGCTGAACCGATGAGTGATGATGAAATGAATAAACTCATCGAAGAGCAAGGGAAACTAACCGAACTCATTGATCAGAAAGAAGCATGGGAGCTTGATTCAAAACTTGATAAAGCTATGGATGCCCTGCGTTGTCCCGAAGGCGAAACATCAATTAAAAATCTTTCGGGAGGTGAAAGACGACGGGTTGCACTTTGCCGCTTATTGCTTTCCGAGCCTGATATTCTTCTTCTTGATGAGCCTACTAACCATCTTGACGCAGAATCAATTGAATGGTTGGAGCAACATCTTAAACAATATAAAGGTACGGTGATTGCAGTTACTCACGACCGCTATTTTTTAGATAATGTTGCAGGTTGGATACTCGAACTCGACCGAGGTGAAGGAATTCCCTGGAAAGGAAATTATTCTTCCTGGCTTGACCAAAAAAGTAAGCGCCTCGAAATGGAACAAAAAACTGAAAGTAAAAGACATAAAACACTTCAGCGTGAACTTGAATGGGTTAGAATGGCTCCTAAAGCAAGACATGCGAAATCAAAAGCACGGCTTGCTTCCTACGAAAAACTTTTAAATGAAGACAGTAAACAAAAAGAAGAAAAACTTGAAATATTTATTCCAAACGGCCCACGACTTGGAAATATGGTTATCGAAGCACAAAATGTATCAAAGTCTTTTGGCGAAAAACTGCTTTTTGAAGATTTGAATTTTATGTTGCCACCTGCAGGAATTGTTGGAGTAATTGGCCCGAATGGTGCCGGAAAAACTACCTTATTTAGAATGATAATGGGCATGGAAACTCCAGATGCTGGGGATTTCAAAACAGGTGAAACCGTAAAAACTGCTTATATTGATCAAGCACATCAGGAAATTGATCCTGAGAAAAATGTGTGGCAGATAATTTCAGGAGAAAACGAAATTATAAAATTGGGTGACCGGACTATGAATTCACGGGCTTATGTTGCAAGGTTTAATTTCAGTGGCCATGATCAGAGTAAAAAAGCTGGAATATTGTCAGGTGGTGAACGAAATCGTATGCATCTTGCCTTGACACTAAAGCAGGAAGCAAATGTCCTGCTTCTTGATGAACCGACTAACGACATTGACGTTAACACCTTACGTGCTCTTGAAGAAGGCCTTGAAAATTTTGCCGGCTGTGCTGTAATCATCTCTCACGACCGTTGGTTCCTTGATCGCGTAGCAACTCATATTTTAGCATTTGAAGGTAATTCACAAGTTTACTTTTTCGAAGGAAGTTATTCCGAATATGAAGAAAACCGCAAAAAACGTTTAGGACAGGAAGGCCCGAAACGAATAAGATACAAAAAATTGATAGATGATTAAAATATAAACCGCTAAGACCGCAAAGAAACGCAAATAATTTTGTGTTTTTTGGCGTGCTTTGCGGTTAATAGAGAAAAGGAGTTAAGAGACGTGAAATTGAAATGTTATACATGTTAAAATACTAGGGCTTATTACCTATAATTATTAAATACAAGAATATTAATTAAAAATATTAATTAAATGGGAGCTAAAAAACCTTCAATTCCAAAAGGAACCCGCGATTTCTTACCTGCGGAAATGCAAAAAAGAAGTTTTATTTTTGATACAATTAAAGAAGTTTTCCAACGCTACGGTTATCTTCCGATTGAAACTCCGGCTATGGAAAATCTTTCCAGTCTTCTTGGGAAATATGGTGAAGAAGGCGATAAACTTTTATTTAAGATACTTAATTCAGGCGATTATTTTTCGAAAGTGAAAAACAGGGATGAAGAAAATCTGATTTCCAATAAAATAACTCCATTAATATCTGAAAAAGGCTTACGTTATGATCTTACTGTTCCTTTTGCCCGATTTGTAGTTCAACATCGAAACGACATAAGTTTCCCATTTAAACGTTATCAAATCCAGCCGGTTTGGCGTGCCGACCGCCCGCAAAAAGGGCGTTATCGCGAATTTTTTCAATGCGATGTTGATGTGATTGGAAGCAATGCCTTACTTAATGAGGTTGAGTTGATTCTGATAATCGAAGATGTTTTTACGAAACTTGGTATTGAAACAATAATTTGTATCAACAATAGAAAAATTCTTTATGGAATAGCTGAAGTTATCGGTGAACCGGATAGGATTATTGATATTACAATTGCTATTGATAAAATTGAAAAAATCGGACTTGAAAAAGTTAATGAAGAATTGGCTCAAAAAGGGCTTTCGGCTGAGGCAATTGAAAAACTTCAACCTATTATAAACTTAAAAGGAATTTTAAGAGAGAAATTCCCGAAACTAATGGAGATCCTTAAAGATTCTGAAATTGGTATGCGAGGTATTGAAGAAACAATGACCGTATTGCGTCATCTTAAAGATTTGAATTTGAACAATAAATGGCGGTTAGACCTGACCCTCGCCAGAGGTTTGAATTATTATACCGGAGCAATAATTGAAGTGAAGGCAAAAAATTCTTTAATAGGAAGTATTTGTGGTGGTGGTCGTTACGATGACCTTACCGGTATCTTCGGTCTTCCTGATGTTTCAGGAGTAGGAATTTCGTTTGGTGCAGATAGAATTTATGATGTGATGACAGAACAAAATCTTTTCCCTGAGGTAAGTGTTTCATCAACACAATTAATGTTTGTAAATTTTGGCAAAGACGAAGAAAAATATTGTTTACCGCTTCTTTCAAAAATTCGGAAAGCAGGAATTAATGCCGAAATTTATCCTGATCATTCAAAGATGAAAAAACAAATGACTTATGCTGATAAAAAAAACATACCTTTTGTTGTGATTGTTGGGGCCGATGAAATGCAAAGCGGAAAACTGACACTGAAAAATATGCAATCCGGTGAACAGGATAAATTAACGATTGATGAAATAATTGAGAAGATGTAATTAATTTTAGGCACTTTTATACTTTAGGCACTCTAAGTACTTATTAATCACCTGTATTTTTTCGTAAGCTCAGATTTTATCTATTAGTTGATTCCCTGATTATTAATTTTGTTTGCAGGATTTTATTTACAAATTGTGGTTTAACTTCTTCCAGCGATTTTAGAAGAATTGAGACAGCATGCTTCCCGATTTCATCAACAGGTTGAGCCACAACAGAAATTGATGGAGTAGTTATTCTAAAAATATCAATATCATCAAAAGTCATTAAAGCGATATCTTTTGGAACATTGATATTTAGCTCTTTCAGTGTTTTTAAAACTGCAACCGTAAGATTATTATTTGTTATGAAAACTGCTGTCAACTCCTTATTATTAATAAAATAGTTTTTTACAGATTGATAATTTCTTTTTTTTACATCCGAAAAATCTAATTCCAAAATATACTCAGGCCTGACTTTAAGTTTTCGCTCATTCATTGCCCCGAGATACCCTGCTTTTCTTTCGTGAAGCGAACTTATATGCGAGGGAGATAAAGTAATGAATCCGATATTTTTATTCCCCTTATTTAATAAAAAATTAGTTGAAGTATAAGTTGCCTGATAATTGTCAACCACAACATAATTACAATCAACACCTTCAAAGTACCGGTCGATGAGAACAAAAGGAAAACCATCACGAATTAATGACTTAATGTATTCAGGATTATCAGAAGTCGAAGAAATTATTGCACCATCAACCTGGCGATCACGAAATACCTGAAGCAAAACTTTTTCACGGTTTTCATCTTCATCGGAGCTACAAAACATAACTTTATAGCCTCGTTGTTCGGCATAAAATTCTATTATTCTTGCAATTCTTGCATAAAATGGATTGGAAATATCTGCAACAAGCAATCCGATTGTCTTTGTTTTTCCTAAACGCAGGCCTCTTGCAATTTGATTTGGTTGATAATTTAATTCAATTGCTTTTTCCCTGACTTTTTTTTGAGTTTCTTTACTTATCCCTTTTTCATCGCCTTTATTATTTAAAACAAAGGATACAAGGGTTTTGGAAACCCCAAGTTGCCTGGCAACATCAGAGAGAGAGGATTCTTTTTTAATCATAAAGCAAAACTAAATCGTTTTAGAAAAAAAACAATGATTTTCTTAAAAAAAAATAATATCTTTACCGCCGTACTCTGAATTTAAATTATTATGATTAATTGGAATCTGAAATTTAAAATAAAAGTAAATAGGACCGCACTTTTCCTGCTTTAAAAAAAAGTATATTTCTACATGCTTTTTTAATTCGGATCAATGAAATCCGAATGTTTGTTTTTGAGATTATTATCAAAATTACAAAACACAAATTTACTATTTTTTACTATTATTATTTTAAAATTCCTCAAAAGAAATAATGAAACCACATAAAATCAGTCCTAAAAAACTAACTTTCAATTCAATTTATAATATTCTAAAAAATAATTCTAAAATTGAGTTATCAGAAGAATCGAAAAGAAGAATCGAAAAATGCCGTCAATATCTTGACGATAAAATGAAATCGCAGGAAGAACCGATTTATGGTATTAATACCGGATTTGGTTCGCTTTGCAATCATACTATTTCAAAAAAGGAACTTAGTACGCTTCAAAGTAATCTTGTTAAATCCCATGCATGCGGAATTGGCGATGAAGTTCCTCGTGAAATAGTAAAACTTATGCTTTTACTTAAAATTCAATCATTGTCTTATGGCCATTCCGGTGTACAATTATGTACTGTTGAAAGACTTGCAGACTTTTTTAATAATGATATTCAACCTGTTGTTTATCAATTAGGTTCGCTTGGTGCTTCAGGTGATCTTGCTCCACTTGCTCATTTATCGCTTCCTTTACTTGGATTAGGTGAGGTTTATTATAATGGGAAGAAAGTAAAAACCGAAGAAGTGTATAAAAAATTCAATTGGAAACCGATAACTCTCCAGTCGAAAGAAGGGCTTGCTTTGCTAAACGGAACACAATTTATGAGTGCTTATGGTGTTTTTAGTTTGTTGAAAACCTTTCGTTTGTCGCAATTGGCAGATATAATCAGCGCTGTTTCACTCGAAGCTTTCGATGGCCGGATTGAGCCTTTCAATGATCTCGTTCATCAGATCAGGTTTCACAAAGGGCAAATTGAGACAGCAAAACGAATACGATTGTTACTTGAAGGCAGTGAAATAATTGCTCAAAACAAGGAGCATGTTCAGGATCCTTACTCTTTTAGATGTATTCCACAAGTTCATGGTGCTTCAAAAGACTCAATAAATTATGTTGCTTATGTTTTTTCTTGTGAAATTAATGCCGTTACCGATAATCCAACTATTTTTCCAGATGAGGATTTGATAATTTCAGGTGGTAATTTTCACGGGCAACCTCTTGCTCTTGCACTTGATAATCTTGCAATTGCTCTTGCCGAATTGGGTAATATTTCTGAACGAAGAACTTATCAATTACTTTCCGGAAAACGAAACCTGCCTCCTTTCCTTGTTGCAAAACCGGGTTTAAATTCAGGTTTTATGATCCCTCAATACACAGCAGCATCAATTGTAAACCAGAACAAACAATTATGTACACCGGCTTCCATTGATTCAATTGAATCATCGCAAGGCCAGGAAGATCACGTGAGTATGGGTGCGAATGCTGCTACAAAGGCATATAAAGTTGTTAAGAATCTTGAAAGGATTTTGGCAATAGAACTTTTCAATGCTGCTCAGGCTTTAGAATTCAGAAGGCCGAAAAAATCCTCGGCTTTTATTAAAAATTTCTTTAATGAATATCGAAAATATGTGAAATTTATTGAAAATGATAAAATTATGCATACCGAAATTTCAAAGAGCATTGAATTTTTAAGAAATATTGAATTAAATATTCCTGATGCTTTAAGAGATGATGTATAAAATTCTAAAAATGAAATGTGAAATATCTAATAAATAAAGAAAAAAGTAAGCTTTCACAGAATACTGAAATTGGAAATTAGAAATTGGAAATTTGGACTCTCCTGAATTTCTAATTTCCAATTTCTAAAAATATAAACATATCAAAAAATAAAATCAAGATCAAATATTAATAAAAAATCAAAATTATGACTTATATTGTAAAAGGTTCAGGATTAACAATCGAAGATGTTGTTAATGTTGCACGACATGATGAAAAAGTGGAGCTTCATCCCGATGCTCTCGAAAGAATTATAAAATGCAGGGCTATGCTTGAAAGAAAGGTTGAGGCCAATGAAATTATGTATGGTGTGAATACAGGGATCGGTGAATTTTCCGAAGTTGTTTTAAATGATGATCAGGTGAAAGATTTTCAAAAATACCTTGTCTATAATCATGCCGCCGGTATCGGGGAAGCGATGCCACTTGAGCATGTGAGAGGTGCAATGCTCGGAAGGATCAATGTTCATGCACACGGAAATTCAGGAATCAGACCGATTATTACACAAACTCTTATCGAAATGCTTAACAAAGGAGTAACTCCTTTTGTTTGTGAAAAAGGTTCGGTTGGAGCTTGTGGTGATCTCGCTCCGATGTCTCAGATTGCTTTGCTAATGATGGGTGAAGGAAGAGCATATTATAAAGGTGAATTATATGAAGGAAAAGAAGCATTGGATAAAGCAGGTATTGAGGTTCCCGGACTTTTTGCAAGAGACGGACTTGGTACAATTAACGGCTCAAATGTTTTAACAGCAATGAGTGCCATATTTATTTATGATGCAAATCGTTGGCTAAAACATGCCGAAATTGGAGCAGCAATGTCGCTTGAAGCTTTAAAAGCAAATATGAAACCTTATTCTCCTAAACTTCATGAAGTAAGAGGATTTATAGGTGCAATAAGATGTGCAAATGCAATTAATATGCTTGTTGATGGAGGTGATTTAAAAGAACAACGAGTAAAATGCAAAGTACAGGATGCTTATTCAATGCGTTCAACACCACAGGTGATAGGTGCTGCTCACGATGCTTTAGTTTATGCTCGTTCTCAGGTAGAGATTGAATTAAATGGAGTTGGAGATAATCCGATATTCTTCCCTGATGAAAATCTTCAACTTTCAGGAGCAAACTTCCAGGGCTCACCGGTTTCATTACCGATGGATATGGCTGGAGTTGCAATCACAATGATTAGTGTTTTATCGGAAAGAAGAATGAACCGTTTGAATAATCCTGCATTAAGTGTTGGATTGCCTGCGTTTTTAACTAAAGGAGCAGGTATGTTTTCAGGACTTATGTTAAGCCAATATACTGCTGATATGCAAATTGTTGAACAAAGAATTTTATCTGCACCGGCTTCAATTCAATCAATTCCGGCTGCTGCCGATCAGGAAGATTTTGTTTCGATGGGTATGAATACAGCACTCAAAAACAATCAAATTCTTGATAATGCTTATGGAATTCTCGGTATTGAAATTATGGCTGCTGCACAAGCACTTGATTTCCGTGAATATAAATTTGGAAAAGGTGTTACAAAAGCTAAGGAAGTTGTACGCCGCCATGTTGAGTTTCTGGATATTGACCGTCCATTATATGACGATCATAACAAAATGAAAGAATTAGTAAAATCCGGTGAGATTCTCGAAGAAGTTGAGAAAGTAGTTGGTGATTTGGGATAGAAGAGAGAGGTAGTAGTGGAGAGATGGAGTGATGGAGTTTTGGAGTGATGGAAATATCTGTTATTCGGCGAGCGTTTAATTCATCTTCTCCTCTTCTCCATTTCTCCAACTTTTTAGGGAAAAAATTTATTTTGAGGTGCTGGTTTATAATAAATATGTGTATTTTAATATCTTTGTGTAACTTAGTGTAATCTTTGTGTATCTCTGTGACATAGCTATTACACAAAGAACCACAGAGATTACACTAAGTTTCACAAAGAAAAATAAATTATTTTGATTGAAAATGAATTATCGAAAAAAATATGGAAATAGAAAAAAATAATAGTCTAAATATTCTTCCTTCTGAGCCTCAAAAAAGGACTGATCTGTTAACAGTTTTATGTGTACTCACTTTCATTGGAAGCGGATTAAGTTTTTTTTCTTATTTTATGTTTTCATTATCTTTCGATTCTATTTCAACGGTTTTATCTGAATCTGAAATTGATTTGCCGGGAATAGAAATGATCATGAACACCCCGATTAGTTTTTATTATTCAGGAACATTGCTTTTCGGAGTTTCATTATATGGGGCAATAAAAATGTGGAATTTGAAAAAAATCGGATTTCACTTATATACCGCTTCCCAGATATTATTAGTTATTCTTCAAGTTATTTATCTAAGCAATTACGGCTTTCCATACTTAAGTGTTTTTATCACAGCTATTTTTATATATCTTTACGCACGGAATTTAACATATATGTCATAAGGAGGATTGAAGTCGGGAGTCAGGAGTCAGGAGTCGGAAGTCAGAAGTCAGGAGTTGAATCTTCGGTCTTCCGACATAATAATTAGTATGTTAGAAAAACAAAGTTTAACAAGATACAAAGAAAAAATAATGACCCCAAAATAATCAATTAATGAATACGACTGTAAAACAAAACGATACACCAGAAAAACCTGTAAGCCGGCCAATTCTTCTTTCTATCCTATGCTTTATTGTTTTCACGTATAGTGGAGTTTTAATTATCTTTTTTCTTGCCGGTATTTTTAATATATCCTGGATAACAAAAATGTTGAATGAATATTCGCAGGGTGTTTTGTATTCAACAACTGAAATTTTTTTTTATTCATTGATGGGATTTAGCATTTTCTCATTAATGTTTTTTGGAGCAATTAAAATATGGTTTCTAAATAAATATGGTTTTTATATTTTTTCAATTTCAAACTTTTTTATCATGGCGTTTCAAGTTTTCACAAGCAATTATAATTGGGTTGCAATCATAATAAGTGCATTATTTATTTTATTATTATCATTTTTCTATAGGCTTTATCGGTAAAACATGAACTATTCCATTTATGAAATTGTTATCCCGAAAACTTCGTAATTATTATATTATTGTAAATTAACAATTTAACCATATAGTAATTTAAAATATGGATAGATAATTAATAATTAATTTTCGATTGAAAATTATTATCAATTAATATTAAAATTTTAATTACTTTTGAAAACATATTATAATATTAAAATTTTATTAATTTTGCTTATGAAGTTTAACAAATAGCAGTAAATTGCACTAAAATTATGAAAAGTAAAATGCACAATTTTGTCAAAATAATCAAAATCAATATAACATCCTATTTTACAATAAGGAATACAAAAATTCTTATGTGAAATATATTTAATAATTTAATTTTGTAATTTATGTATTAACTAAAATTTATTAAAATGAGAAAATTTACTATTTTTCTTGCATTTTTGTTATTCTGTGGCTTGCAGGTTACAATAGCACAGACAAGAATAACCGGAAATGTGACAAGCGCAGATGATGGATTAGGAATTCCCGGCGTATCAGTTATTGTAAAAGGTACAACCTTAGGAACAATAACCGACGTTGATGGAAAGTATTCATTATCTGTTCCCGAAGGATCTGAAGCCCTGATATTTTCCTTTGTAGGTATGCTAACTCAGGAAATTGCAATTGGAGATAAAGTTGTAATTAATGTTCAACTTAAATCTTCTACTGAGCAATTAGATGAATATGTTGTTACGGCACTTGGTGTAAGTAGAGAAAAGAAAGCACTTGGTTATGCTGTTCAAGATGTTAAAGCTAATGAATTGTTAAAAGGCAGGGAAAATACTGTTGCCGGTGCTTTGGCCGGTAAGGTATCAGGCCTTCAAATTTCAAGCAATAGCGGTCAACTTGGTGGTTCTTCAAGGATTTTAATTCGAGGTGCATCATCTGTTAATGGTAATAATCAGCCTTTATATGTGGTTGATGGTATTGCAATTGACAATAGCAATTTCACAGATGCAGACCAAGAAAGAGGTGCCGGGGGGTATGATTATGGTAGTATGGCAAATGACATCAATCCTGATGACATTGAATCCGTATCGGTACTTAAAGGACCTGTAGCTGCAGCCCTTTATGGTTCTCGTGCTGCTAATGGTGTTATTCTGATAACAACAAAAAAAGGTAAAGTACGAGCAGTTTCCGGAAAAAAAGGAATTGGTGTAAGTGCTAATTTTGGTGTTATGTTTGATAAAGTAGCAATGTTACCTGATTTTCAAAATTCATATGCCGGTGGTTTTGGCTGGGATACCCTTTGGTATAGCGACCATAGTGCTGATCCTACAGCATTTCCAAACAGAAATGCAGGATATTACCCAGGCACCCACAATGGAGCAGCTGATTCTTATGACCTGCTTATGCAATATGAAGTTGATGAAAGTTGGGGGCCAAAAATGGATGAAGGAGTTATGTATAGGCCCTGGTATTCGTTTCAGGATGCTATCCCTGGATATTTTGGAAAGAATGTTCCTTTAACTTCCCAACCTGACAACATCAAGGATTTCTTTAAAACCGGACAAACATTTACAAGCAATATTGCTTTAACCGGTGGTTCTGAACAAGCATATTTCAGGCTGTCATTTACAAATGTGGACCAAAATGGCGTTATGCCAAAAAGTAATCTAAAGAAAAATTCTATTAACTTTAGCGGTTCGGCAAAAATAGGTGAGAAATTAACTGCCTTCACAAACATTAATTATATTAAAACAGCTGCCACAGGACGTCCAATGACAGGTTATGAAGGAGATAATATTATGCAACAATTTAATCAATGGAGTCAACGTCAAATGAATATGGACATGCTTCATGATTATTGGATTAATCCTGACGGAACGACTAACACATGGAACAGAAGTGCATGGAATAATCCTTTCCCGAAATATACCGACAACCCTTACTGGACACGTTATAGAAATTATGAAAATGACGGAAGAGACAGGTTTTATGGTAATGTTGGATTTACTTACGAATTCTTTGAATTCTTAAAACTTACTGCTAAAGTAAACCAGGATTATTATACCGACCGTAGGGAAGAAAGAATTGCGATCGGATCGAATAATACTCCATCATATAAACAAGGTATCCGTACATTATCTGAAAGAAATGCTGAATTCTTATTCGAATTTAATAAACGATTTAGTGATGATTTTTCATTATCAGCTAACTTTGGTGGAAACCAAATGACAAGAATTTATCATAGAGATGTAAGTGAAACACAAGGAGGATTAAGTTTACCTGATTTTTATAATCTAATAAACTCAAAAGATGCTCCATTAATTGGTCAGTTCAGAGATAAAAAACGTATTAATAGTTTATATGGTTTTACTTCCCTGGGTTATAAAAATATGTATTATTTAGATCTTACTTTACGTAGTGATTGGTCATCAACTTTACCGGAAGATAATAACCAATATTTATATCCTTCTGCAACTGCATCATGGGTGTTTTCTGAACTTGATGCTATAAACGATATTGATTGGCTTTCTTTTGCTAAATTGAGAGTTGGTTGGGCACAGGTAGGTAGTGATACCGACCCTTATCAATTGTATGATATATATAGAGCTAAAGAAAGTTTTGGAAGCTCTCCTGTTTATACAGTTCCCAACAAACTTTTTAATGATCAATTAAAGCCGGAAAGAACTAATTCATGGGAAATCGGTACAGATATTAGATTTTTTGATGGTAGATTAGGACTTGATCTCACATATTATAATATGGAAACTGTTGACCAGATCATTGATGTTGATATTTCAGGAACATCGGGTTTTAGTTCAAAAATGATAAATGCCGGTAAAATTACCAATAAGGGTGTTGAAGTTTTACTTACAGGAACTCCTGTTAAAACCAGCGACTTTAGATGGGATATCACAGTTAACTGGGCCAAAAACAAAAACGAAGTTGTTGAGCTTGCCGAAGGAATTACTAACTATCGTCTCGCTAATGCTCCTTTCGCAGTTTCAGTAAATGCAACTGTTGGTGAACCTTACGGAAATATTATGGGTAGAAACTATTTATTTGCTGATGACGGTCAAAGGATAGTCGGAGCAAGTGGCCGTTACGACAGGACAACCGATACTGAACCTCTTGGAAACGTTATGCCTGATTGGACAGGTGGTGTTAATAATAGTTTTACCTATAAAAACATTAACCTTAGTTTCTTAATAGATATACGAAAAGGTGGTCAGTTCTTCTCAACATCATATATGTGGGGAATGTACTCAGGTATGATTGAAAAAACTGTTGAAAATAATATAAGGGAAGATGGTATTGTTTTAGACGGTGTTATGGAAGATCCTAATAACCCGGGACAATATATTACAAATACTATAGTGTGTGATGTAAATAATTATGGATTAGCTCATTATTATGTTCATGCAATGGATGTATTTGACGCTGATTATATTAAACTACGTGAACTTACATTAGGTTATACTCTTCCAAATAGTATGCTTAAAAAAGTTCCATTTTCAAATATCAGAATTTCATTTGTTGCAAGAAACCTATTTACTTGGGGCACAGCCGTCAAAGGTATAGATCCTGATTTTGCTACAAACGCAGGAAATACCCAGGGTATTGAAGGTGCACAGGTTCCAAGTATAAAATCTTTTGGTTTTAACTTAAGCTTTAACTTATAATTATATTAATTTAAAAAATTAAAATTAGATAAAAAATGAAAAATATTTTTAAAAAACTAATAGGAATCAGTTTTATAGTACTTTTCCTTTTCGGAGGGTGTACTAAAGATTTTGATCAGATGAATATCACACCGAACCAGCCTTCCGAAGTACCGCCACAATACCTACTTACCGATGCAGAAAAAAACCTTGTAGCTTTTATGTGGGATGAATGGTGGAATGGAAGATTTGGTAACCTATATAGTCAGTATTGGTCACAAACTTCTTATACTGATGAAAGCCGTTATTCACCAAGAGATGGTGTTTTAAATAATTATTGGACTTACTTCTATGCCGGTAGGGACGTAACTCCTGACGGAACTGTAAATGGAGGGGGTATGGAAGACCTTGAAAGAATTATTAAACTTAACACCGATGAAGAAACAAAAGTAAAAGCCTCTGTTTCAGGTCCGAATATGAACCAAATTGCCGCTGCAAGAATATTAAAAGTATGGATGTTCCAAATACTTACTGATATATGGGGATATATCCCATATTCTGAAGCTCTTAAAGGAGCCGAGAATTCCTCGCCTGCTTATGATAGTCAGGAAAGTATTTATTCTGCTTTGATTACTGAAATTACAGATGCTCAGGCACAAATTGACGTTGGAGCAGGAGCAATTCTTGGTGATATTATCTATGGAGGTGATATGGCAAAATGGAAAAAATTTGCAAATTCTCTGAAAATGAGAATAGCCATGAGAATGTCTAAAGCTAATCCAACAGGAGCTGCTAATGCAATTAATGAAGCTTTAGCTGCCGGTCCTTTCTCAAGTATTGACGACAATGCTGCATTCTTTTTCTTGGATGGTGTTCCAAGTAATAACCCTCTTAACGAAAATCAAAAAACAAGACAAGATTTTGGATTTGGTCAAACTTTAATGGATTTCTTAATATTAAAAAATGATCCCAGAATTCCATTCTATGCTAATGGTACTGTAAATGATCCTAATAAATTTGTAGGATTTCCTTATGGAATGGAAAATTCAGAAGCAACTGCTTTAGCAACACCAAATTTCTCTATGCCTGGAAATATTGTATATGCTCCAACTGCTCCTGCTTTCTATATGCTTTATGATGAAGTTGAATTTATTAAGGCAGAAGCTTGCATTACATTAGGACTCAATGGAATTGCTAAAGATTTTTACGAAGCGGGAATTAAAGCATCAATGAACTATTGGAATTATCTTAAAGATAATACTCCAACCGGTTGGGCAAGAATCGATAATGGTAATACTAATGTGTTACCTGCTTCAATTACTGATGCTGAAATGGATACATATATTGCAGGCGCTGAAGTTGCATGGGATGATGCCAAAGCTTTAGAACTCATTGCTGGGCAAAAATATATTGCTCTTTATCCTTCAGGATTACAAGCCTGGTTTGAATATAACAGAACAGGATTCCCTGCAATACTTGTTCAACCAGGTGAGACAGTTAATTATGATGGTGGATCATATACATTTTCACCATTGATAGTTCCTGCAGATAATAAAACTCCTCACAGGATGTATTATCCAAGTGAAGAACAGGATTTGAATGGAGTCAACCGTGCTGCAGCAGTTACTGCTCAGGGAGCTGATGTATTTAGCACCAAACTCTGGTGGCAAAAATAATTTTTAAATAAATATATTATTAAAGGGCAATTGAATTTTCAGTTGCCCTTTTTTGTTAAAACCTATACTGAACTCCTACTCCAACATAGAATTTATTATATTTCAACTCAAAACTTGAAGGATCTGAATATTTGAAATAACTACTTGCATCAAAATGTAGTTGTTGATATCTTAGGTCAGTAAAAATTGCAACTTTCGGTCCGACAATACATTTAAGTTTACTTCCAAATGAATAGGCATATTTGTATTTAAATGTTTTACTTACTTTTGTTTCGTCGTATCTAAGGAACTTGTCATCATTTAAATACAACCAGGATGATGCACCAATATAAGGTGAGATGCGTACAACATTTGATAATCTGATATTATAAGCTAAACAAACTTCATAATAGAACTTTGCATCAGGCCATTGTCCTTTTGTCGGATTACTTCTTATATATATATCTCCTTCATTATTTTTTATATACAAATATTCAAATCGTTCACCGTAGTCTTCTTTCTCTAAACTTCCTCCTAACAATAAAGAAAAATTGTAATATGATAGTTCAAATGCAAGATTTAATTGCATTGAGGCATATAAGTTTGCTTTATATTCAACCAGAACAGTATCAGATTCATATTTGGGAGAAAATTTCATTGATGGTTCACCGCTTCCTGATGCCACGGAAATATTAAGATTAAGATTTAGTTTTTTACTTGCACTACTCCACTGCGAATCTATCATTGCACGTTTCTGAAATTTATCCTCTTTTTCAAGGAAAGGATTACCCATACTATATTCATAAAAGTCACCATTATTTTCAATGACAATTTTTTTAATAATAATATTCGGTGTAAAAACAAAATAAGTTTTGTCATCTGTAAAATCACGGTTATTATTATTATCTGCAAAAAATCGAAGTTCATTGTCTTGTGTAACACCAATTAGCATAACGTTAATAATCCCATTCCTTGAATAAATAGATTCACGTAAAAACCATAATGCAGCAACCGTATCAACTAAATCCGACATATCGGGAAATTTGATTTCAATAATTTCTAACGGAATATGATGATTGGGATATGTTTCGGAAAATGTTGATGTATTTACTTTGTTTCCCTCAAGGTTAATAATCAATACAGGCATAATTGTGCTATCAATAATTACATTTCCTTTGTTCATCAAATCATAACCTGTTTTGCCAAGATCATAAAGATTAGTAACTCCCCATTTTTTACCTGTTACTACACCTCCTTTCTGAGAATATATATAATAAGAAGTAAAAATTAACAGAATAAATAGAAATGTTCTTTTCATAAATGATATGCTTTTTTTCTCATTAGAACTTTTGAAGTTTAGACAATAATATTATTTAATTGGATGCATGTTAATTTTTTTTAAATAATTGTAACATACTTCTTTTATTGCCGTCTTAATATAAAACCAACGAGAACAGTTCTTTTTTTACTTGTTTAATGTGTTCAAATACGTACAATGATGTTGCGATACCGAATACTTATTACAGAGGTTTTTATATAAATAAATTATGTAAATCCAAGAATATCAAACAACAATAGGTTTGGCATGATAAATGCAAATGTAAATTGAAAAATTAATAAAACTGAAAGATGAAGATAGACCTAAAAGCAAATGAAATTGTAGTTAAAGCAGGAAACTCAAACCACATTATTGATAATAAATCTATTCAGGGAAAACTAATTCTTACTAACCAAAGAGTTTATTTTAAATCTTTTCAGAATAATGGTGAAAATTTTGATAAGGAAATATTACCACAGGATATTAAAGAAATCATGTTTTTCAACACTAAATTCTTTATTCCAAACGGATTAAATATTATTCCGATAAACGGAAACGAATTACGCTTTACAATTAACAAGCGTAACTCGTGGGCAGAAATTCTAAATAAAATGTATTAAAAAACCCCCTGTTAATATACCATATTAACTTTTGTTAGATTATCCGGAAAAATCCTTTTTCCGGATTTTTTTATTTTGATTTATTCCGTTCATTCCAGTATTCGAAAATGACTTGTTTCTGCTGTAGTGATAATTTTGACCAAATCAATTTTCTAACCATTCTTTGGATTGTTTTTTTGCTTCTTCATGAGTTAGAAATTCACCATTTTCAATCTGAGCGATTGCAGTTTCAATTTCTACTATTTGTCTTTTATTCAATTTTACAACTTTTTCATCAGCAAAATCAATATCAATTAATTTACTTATCTCCATCAAAAAAATAGGGTTATCAGTTTGATTAATGGCGTTTATCAAATTCGTTTTTATTTCCTGTGTTTTCTTTTTTATATGTCTATATCCTCTTGAGTACAAAGATAATAATAATTTTTCGTTTTATTGTTTTTTCCAAACGGATTAAATATTATTTCGAAAAACGGAAACGAATTACGCTTTACAATTAAAAAGCGTAACTCGTGGGCAGAAATTCTAAATAAAATGTATTAAAAAACCCCCTGTTAATATACCATATTAACTTTTGTTAGATTTTCTAAATACATCCAAACTATGAAAACACAAAATAAATAACACTTCTCTAAACAATAGAATATATCCGCCCATTGAGTTCCGCTGTTTTTTTATTCTTTAATTTTAGTATCTATTATGATTGTAACAGGCCCGTTATTTACTAACGAAATATCCATCATAGCTCCAAATTCTCCTGTTTCAATTTTTTTCTTCATTTCATTTTCTAATTGAGTAATAAATTTATTATACATCGGTATTGCAAACTCCGGTTTTGATGCTTTTATATAAGATGGCCTGTTTCCTTTTTTTGTGCTTGCATGTAAAGTAAACTGACTTATTAATAAAATATCACCATCAACCTCTTTAACCGATAAATTCATCACTCCATTTTTATCATTAAAAATTCTGAGATGAGCGATTTTTCCGCAAAGCCATTTAATATCTTCTTCATTATCACCATCCTCAATTCCTAAAAAAATTAATAATCCGTTTTTAATTCTTCCATTAATTTTATTATTAATTCTAACTTCAGCATGCGTCACGCGTTGTAAAACAACTCTCATTTATTTTTTTCATAAAAATCATACAAACTTACAAATTATTATTTTTGTAAAAAAATAAAAAATGACAAGATTAAGTGTAAATATAAATAAAATTGCGACACTCAGAAATGCTCGTGGAGGGAATTTACCCGATGTTATCAAGACAGCAATTGATTGTGAGGAATTTGGAGCCGAAGGAATCACTGTTCATCCGAGGCCTGACGAAAGACATATTCGTTATGAAGATGTAAAAAAATTAAAACAAATTGTGAAAACAGAATTCAATATTGAAGGAAATCCAATAAAAAGTTTTATCGACCTTGTTCTTTCGGTAAAACCGGCTCAGGTTACGCTTGTTCCTGATGCACCCGATTCAATTACATCAAATGCAGGTTGGGATACTATAAAAAATGAATCATTTTTAAAAGAAATTATCAGTGAGTTTAAAAATAATGGTATCAGAACTTCAATTTTTATTGAAACTAAACCTGAAATGATAGAAAATGCTGCAAAAACCGGTGCAGATCGAATTGAACTTTACACCGAATCTTATGCTGACGAGTTTTCTAATGGGAAAGAAAATGCTATAAAAGCGTTTATTGAAGCGGCAAATGTTGCAAATAGGATAGGCCTTGGGATTAATGCAGGCCATGATCTTAATCTCGAAAATTTAAAATATTTTAATCAAAATATTGAGGGCTTGCTTGAAGTTTCAATCGGACATGCTTTAATTTGCGATGCTCTTTATTATGGACTGGAAAATACTATACAGTTATATTTAAGGGAATTGCGAGGGTAGATTTCTAAAAAGTAAAACTAAAGAAAATTGTAAGAATTTGTAGAAAAAAGTAAGTAAGGAAAACAAAACTCTGTAGGAGCGACATATTTGTTTTTCAATTTTTAATAACATTTTTATAATGCTCGTATCGCTCGAATATTTCACTTACAAAATTATAGGTTTCTTCTCCACGGCAATATCCGTATTTCACAACTGAGTCACGGTAAAACTCAGGTTTAGATTTGTTTAAAAGATAGAAATCCACATTTTCCTCCCAAATATTCGGATCTTTATTATTTTTTTCGGCAAGTCGTCTTGCATCATAAACATGAGCAATACCGGCATTATATGAAGCAAGTACAAATCTTTTTCTTTCTTTGGTGTTTTCTATTTTATTAAGGAATTGCCTGTCAAGCAATTTTAAAAATTTTACTCCGGCTGCAATTTGTTCTTCGGGTGGCGATAAACTATCAACGCCGTATTTCTTCGCTGTGTTTGGCATTAGTTGCATGAGGCCGAATGCCCCAACCCATGATCTTGCGTTAACACGAAATTGAGATTCCTGATAAATTAATGAAGCCAAAAGCCTCCAATCCCAATCAATTATTTTGCTGTTTTTTTTTATTTCTTCATCGAAACGTGAAATTTTACCTCCCGAAATTGAATGATATTCACTTTTTGCAATATAAACCGAACGAGGATTTTTAAAATATTTATCATAAATAAATCTTGAAGTTAGAGATTTGTTAAAACTCTCTAACCAATTATTAATTTCTGCTAACAAAATACTATCTCCTTTTTTTACAGCCCAGGCAATGTTTTGCTGAAAACTAATAGGTGTTTTTACATCAATGTCGGGATAATATTTTTTATTTACCAAAGCAATATGCTCATCAGAAATTGTATAATCAATATCTTTATTAACTACATCAGTTATAAGTTCTTCGACTTCTTTATCAGGGTCTTCGATTATGAAAATACTATCACCGATTTCGTCTGATAAGTTTTTTAATCGTGAATAAAAAGTTGTATTTTTTTGGATATTGATTGTTTTACCGGCAAGTTGAAGCGGATTTCTGATCAGATGTCGTTCAACTTCATCGTAGGTTCTCATCTTTCTCCATTTATCGGGTTTTCGTTGTACTAAAACCTGACGTGTTTGAGTTATTGGGGTCGTAAAATCAACAATACGGTTTCTTTCTTTTGTAACAGTTAATCCTAATGCAATTATATCGTATTCGCCGGTGTTCAAACCTTCAAAACATTCGTTAATATCATTATTTATTTCAAGAACTAATTTTACTTCAAGATGATCGGCTAGTAATTTTAATAATTCAAACTGATAACCCATTGGTGTCCCGCGATAAACAAAATAATTAGTGGAATTGTAATCTGTAACTGCAATTAATTTCCCTCGTTTTTTTATTTTATCAAGCAAAGTGGGTTTCGAAATTGTATTTTTAATTTCCTCATCATTTGTTTGAGTTTCTGTATTATTGCAGGAGAAAAAGAATTGGGTGGTGATTATTAGGATTATAATAGCTATATTTTTAATAAAATGTTTACCCAAAACAAATAATTTTTATAATTATAAGTCAAAAGTATGCTATTTTTTCTTAACGGCAAAATATTATTATTTTGATTTGTTGGATTTGAAAAGAGAAAACAGGAATAAAGGTATAAGGAAATAGGGAAATATAGGGAAAATATACCCTTATTTCCATATACCTTATTCCCCTACGCAACTTTCCGATATCTCCACACAGCAAGGCTTAAAATAATAGATGCATAAACCAAAAGTGAGAAAAATTGTTCTTTTATATCATTAAAACCCGAGCCTTTTAATAAAACCATTCTGATAACCTTCATGAAATATGCCAGAGGATTAATAATGTTTACTTTTTGAGCCCAGTCGGGCATACTTTCAACCGGAGTAAATATTCCGCTCATCAAAATAAAAATCAGGAAGAAAAAGAAATTAATGAATAACACTTGTTGTTGATTATCTGTAATTGTAGAGATAAACAAACCTATTCCAAGCATTACAAGCAAGTAAACCGATGCAAACCCGAAAAGAAGGAATAAATTACCCAGAATTGGAACCTGAAATAATAATTTCCCGATAATCAAACCAAAGGCAAGTTCAAAAAGTGCGATTATCCAAAAAGGAATTAGTTTACCTGCAATAAATTGGTATTTTTTAATCGGTGTAACATTTATTTGCTCAATAGTTCCCATTTCTTTTTCTCTTACAAGATTAAGTGAAGAAAGAAACATACCTATAACAGTTACGAGAATAACCAATATTCCCGGTAACATATAGATTTTGTAATTTAATTCCGGATTATACCAAAATGAAGGTAATACGTTAATGTTCTTACGGTTTGGTATTGGTAAAATATTAATATTCTCAGATATGATATTTTTATTGAAATCAGAAATAACCATTGTGGCATAAACATTTGTTAATCCTCCGGCAGTAGAATTAATCGCATTAATAAGAAGTTGTAATTTAGTCTTTTCTTTACTAAATAAATCCTTCTCAAAACCATGTGGAATATTTATAATTATATCTGCTTCATCTTTTAATATTTTCTGTTTTGCTTTTTCAATTGAAAAAGTAAATTCATTTACATTGAAAAATTTTGATCCTTCAAATTTCCCGATTAATTTGCGAGAACTTGATGATAGATCATTGTCAACCACAACTATATCTATATTTTTCATTTCAAGTGTTGCTGCATTTACCAGAATTATCAATTGAACAATTGGTAAAATGAAAATAATCGGGAGCATTGTTTTGTTCCTGAAAATTTGAATAAATTCTTTTTGTAATAAAAATAAAATTGTTCGCATCTTATTCTAAACGTACTTTAAATTTCCTGACACTTAAACTAATAAAAAATATTATCATTCCGATAAGAATTAATGTTTCTTTCCATACATATATAAAACCTGTTCCTTTTAACATGATATTTTTAATAATAATAATAAACCATTTCGGGGGAACTATATTACAAAACCATTGTAAGACCAATGGCATATTTTTTATCGGAAAAATGAAACCTGAGAGTAATATGGTTGGCAGCATAAGCGAAAAAATTGAGATAAACATTGCTGTTTGCTGACTTTTTGAAACGGTTGAAATAAAAATCCCAATTGATAATGCAAGAAATATAAAAAGCATGGTTTCAAACATTAACAAAATAATACTTCCGTTGATGGGTACAGTAAAAACAAAATATCCAAGAAGAATTATACTTATGGCATTAACCAAAGACAGTACTATATATGGCATTACTTTTCCCATTATAATTTGAAAAGGTCTTAGGGGCGAAACCAAAAGAATTTCCATTGTTCCCAATTCTTTTTCTCTTGCAATTGAAATTGAAGTCATCATTGCTGAGATCAGGAGCAGGATCAATGCCATAGTTCCTGGTACGAACATATAAACACTTTTCATCTCTTCGTTAAATACCATTCTTGGCTCAGGTACAATTTGAACAGCTAAGGAATTATTAATGTTTAAATCTTTAACATATTCATATATAATTGCTTTTGTATAATTTGCAATCAGGTTAGCTGTGTTAGCATCGGAAGCATCTGCAATCAATTGAATATTTGCAGTGTTAGTGTTTTCGAGTTTTTTGGCAAAATCAGGCTCAAAAACTATAATTTCTTTTACTTCTCCTTTTCGAAAAATTCTTTCAAGTTCATTATTAGAATCGATTTTTTCAGAGAGCAGAAAATATCCTGATGATAAAATTTTGTTTGTAATTTCTCTTGTAACATTGTCCTTTGATTTATCATAAACTGCTATTTTAACATCCCTGATGTCATTTTTTACAACATAACCGAAAATCATTATTTGGGCAATTGGCATCCCAAACAAAATCAATATTGTTCGCGGATCTCTGAAAATACGAAGAAATTCTTTTTTTACAAAAGCCCAAAATCGGTTCATATAATATCTTGTTATTTTATTTATATGAAAATGGAATTGGGGAATAATTGGAGTGATGGAGTATTGGAGTGATGGAAATATCTACTAATTGATGGAAATTTCTTTCCATAATTCCATTTCTCCAATACTCCAATACTCCATTTCTCCATAATTCCATTCCTACTTTCTTGCCAATTTCAAAAACACATCATTCATTGAATCTACATTAAATTGTTTTTTCAAATTTTCGGGTGTATTTAAAGCATCAATTCTTCCATCAACCATTATAGAAACCCGATTGCAATATTCGGCCTCATCCATATAATGTGTAGTTACAAAAACTGTTATTCCATTGTGTGATGCCTCATAAATCATTTCCCAGAACTGTCTTCTTGTTACCGGATCAACTCCACCCGTTGGTTCATCGAGGAAGACAATTTTCGGGTCATGCATGATGGCCACCGAAAAAGCAATTTTTTGTTTCCAACCCAAAGGTAGTGATTTAATTAATTCATCTTTTGCTTTTTCAAGTTTCAATTCTTTTAGAAAGAATGTTATTCGCTCATTAATTTTTTTTCTACTTAGTCCATAGATTCCACCATAAAACCTGAAATTTTCCTTTACGGTTATGTCTTCATAAAGTGAAAACTTCTGACTCATATATCCTATGTTTTTTTTAATCAGATCAGTTTGAGTATAAACATCATAACCGGCAACTTCAATTTCTCCTGATGTTGGTGCTGATAATCCGCATAAAATTTTTATTGCTGTGGTTTTTCCTGCTCCGTTTGCACCAAGAAAACCAAAAATTTCACCTTTTTTAACCTGAAAACTAAGATTATCGTTAGCCACAAAACTTCCGAATTTTTTAACCAAATTCTTAACTTTTATTATGCTATCAGGTTGACTCATGGTTTTTATGTCACATTAATATTTTGTTATTCTGTTTTTTCAATGATAGAATGCTTGAATATCTTATTCTTTCATTAAAGCCATAAAACAATCTTCAATCTCTGGTTTAATGTTTTTAAATTTAATATTTGTATGGCCTTTTGATAATAAAAATGAATCGATTGCTTCAATACTAATTTTTGAAAACTTTGAAGTATAATGAGCATAATCTCCAAATAGAAAAATTGAATTGGTTTGATCGAACTTATTTAAATCTTTAACTAATAAATACATGTCGTCAGAACGAATTCCAATTATCGGTAATTTATATTCGCTAATAATTTTTTTAGGACTTTGAACACTTAGGATTTTACCATTTTGTATCAATGCAATTCTGTCGCAAAGTTCGGCTTCATCCATATAAGGTGTTGAAACTATTATCGTAATTCCAAAAGACTTAAGTTTTTTGAGCATTTCCCAAAACTCTTTTCTTGAAACTGCATCAACACCGGTTGTAGGTTCATCTAAAAACAAAACCTCAGGTTTATGTATTAAAGCACACGACAAAGCCAGCTTTTGCTTCATGCCTCCGGATAGTTTTCCGGCAAGGCGTTTTTTAAAAGGCTCAATTTGAACATAAATATCTTCGATGAGATGATAATTTTCTTCAATTGTGGTTCCAAAAACACTGGCAAAAAACTGCAAATTTTCTTCAACCGAAAGGTCCTGATAAAGTGAAAATCGCCCAGGCATATACCCGACAATCTTTCTTATTTCTTTATAATCTTTTACAACATCTAAGTTCTCAACTTTTGCAAGACCCTGATCAGGAATCAATAATGATGTCAGTATGCGAAATAATGTTGTTTTCCCCGCTCCGTCAGGGCCAATAAAGCCAAACAACTCACCTTTATTAATAGAAACTGAAATATTATCAAGGGCAGTTTTTTTTCCGTAAGATTTAATTAATTCGCTAATTTGAACCGAAATCATTTATTTATATTAAATAGTTTAAATAGTTGATCTGGTCCAATAAGTTGTTCGTCCGAGCAGTGAAATTCCAATATACCCTCTGATTTTTACTTCATCCTTATTAAGCATTCGCATATAGCAACTATATGTTTTGCCGGTTTTTGGATCATATATTTTTCCATCGTCCCATTCATCATCACCGTCGTATTCAAAATTTGTTAAAATCTCAAGTCCTAATGAAGGCCGGTCTCTCAATTTTTCATCAGGATTGTGTTTATCTTTTTTTGGTTTTCCTGTTTCTTCATCAATCGGATCTTTAATCCAAATAACTTTTCCAAAATATTTGTCTCCTCTTTTTGTGATTTCAACTTTAGCATCTTCATCTTCATTCAACCAAATGCCTTCAATGTCACTTGCTTTAAAATCTTGCGAAAAAGCAAGGCTACAGGAAGAAACAATGGCGATAATTGTAATTAATAATTTTTTCATTTTTGTTTTTTTAGTATTAATTATTTTGTTTTTACTATTTATTAAGTAGAAATGATCAAATTCTATCATTTTCTCATTCTATCATTATTTTCTAAGTAGGTTAATTTCTCCCGGCATCCCAATTTTTAGGGAGCCATCGTTTTTCACTCTAACTTTTATGGCATAAACTAAATTCACTCTTTCTTTTTTAGTTTGAATAGTTTTAGGAGTAAACTCTGCGGATTCTGAAATCCAGCAAATTTCACCTTTAAGTTTTCGATTGGATTTTTCATTTTTATCAATCAAAACTTCAACTTTTTGTCCGATTTTAACATTCGGGAGTTGTGCACCGCTAACATAAACTTTTAATTTTAATTCGGTTAAATCCGCAATTTTGTATAATGGTTTTCCAAAGGTTGTTATTTCGCCCTGTTCGACAAATTTTGAAAGCACTGTTCCACTGACAGGATTTTTAATATAGCAATTTTTTAATGATACTTCCACTTGTTCAATTTGCTTTCCAACAGCTTGTATCTCATCAAAAACACCTGCTTTTTGGGTTTTTATTGAAAAAATTTGTTTTTCAATCAGATCAAGTGAACCGCTTATGTTATCCATTTGTTGTTGAGTTGCTGCTCCGTCATTAAATAATTTTTCTAATCTGTTTTTATCAATCAACAAATTAGCTTTTTGCTGTTTTTGCACTTTGATCTGTGCGGAAATTATTTCCAATTTCGATGCTATCGCTTTTTGGGTATCCAAAAGTTGCTGTTTTTGCAAATTTAATTTTACTGTATCAATCAAACCAACAATTTCTTCAGCTTTTAATATTTCGCCTTCTTCAACCTTAAAAGAAAGGATTTTTCCGTTTCCTTCTGATGATACCATAATCGCATTTGCTTCAAAATT
>Ga0233437_1001192_pt1 | contig 49838 bp, 91 predicted proteins | sample SI_122_August201_FD_182714 | JGI IMG/M metagenome (GOLD analysis project Ga0233437, IMG submission 182714) | Seawater microbial communities from Saanich Inlet, British Columbia, Canada - SI_122_August2016_200_MG | ecosystem: Environmental > Aquatic > Marine > Inlet | place: Canada: British... | reverse complement strand
GACATCGTCAGCGGCCCGTACATCGCCCTCGGTCACGCGCTGCACGGTCACGTTATCGAGATACACGGCATCGTTCGTCGGCGTAATTTCAATGCGCAAGCCCTCGTCTATGCCGGGCGTGATCAGGTACTCGGCATGGATGGTCCGGTCATCGCCCGAGGTCCATGTGTTTGTCTCGCCGCCCAGCGCGATCAGCACACCCTCGGCAGAACCGGATGCGCTCACATTCAGGTAGGCGCTGACCTTGTAGACCCTGCCCGTCAGTACGGCCATGCGATTGCTCTGTGTCAGCGTCGTGGTCGCGCCGAAGGGACAGGCCATCAGATCGAGAAGCCAAGTGCCGTTGGTCGTAGCCCAACCTGCGCCGGAGCTTGTGAACGTGCCATTGGATACCACAGATGTGGCAAGATGCGTACTAGAGGTATTGGCTACAGTGATCTGCCAGAAGTTGTCGGACAGGCCGGTCAGGTAGCCAGCATCGGCATGATTGCCCCAGTCCCACGCATTGGTAATCTTGTTGTATTCACTGATGCCGAAGCTCGTTCCGTTGCTCAGGCCATAGCTCGTGGCGTTGGTTGGGCTCATGCCGGCCACGTTCACGCCATTGCTCAGTACCTCAGCGATGGGGATGGACAGGTTCGTCAGCGCCCCGCCATGTCCAGATGCCAGCGTGGTGAGTGCGGCGTTCGTGCCCTGGAATGCATTTGTGCCTTCGATATGCGTGACGTAGTGCGGGTGATCATCATCGTTAAGGCCGGCAAGATGCGCGCCATGGTCAAGGCCAATGACATTACCAGGCGTCAGATTAGTCAGGCCGGAGCCGTTGCCGATAAACGACCCGTTCGACACCGTGTTACCGCCAAGGCTGATATCTCTTTCCATGTAGAGGCGTTTTAGGTAGGTATCGCCATAATCAACCCGAAAGTCGCCACCGTACCCCGCCCCGTCGCTAATATAAACGGCATTACTGGCGTGAATCCAAAGCGTATTGGCACCAGCATCGATGCCCGGGGCCATCATGTTAGCAAAGGATGATCCGCCAAATGTAATCGCATCAACCTGGTCAAGAACCTGTGTTCCCATGTTCAGGTCCGCGCCCATAGCTCTCGTGCCGTTCGTTAACAGGGCCAAAGGATACTGCGCGACGATCCATGCCTGCGTGTCATTGACCGCGGCATGCTCCGCCACGTCCGCATCAATGGCCGCGGCCAGACCCTGCACCTCGCCGTGCGCCATGGCCTGCCTTGGCGCTACGAACAGGATGCCCTGCGTGGCGTGTGCATTGCGTATGTTGCCGACGCGCACGTTGTAGTAGCCGTTGCCGGGCGCGACGTTGGTCAGGGCGCCGGCGAGGGTGGCCGACAAGTACATCACGTCGTTCGAGGCATACATAGACGTGTCGATGCCATGCAGACCGCCATAGGCCGTGACATAGCCCCAGCCGTTGTTTTCAATGTCATGCGTGGCAACGCCCACGACGACAGCCATGACTGCATTAGTAGCGCTGGCCAGATCCACGAGCGGGTGATGCCCCTGCGTGCCTACCTGATATACGGCAAGGCCATTGGTGATGGTCTGGCCGGATGTGTTGCGCACTCGCACGAGCGTCTCGCCCCACTGCACCGTCACGTCGCTCTCGTCGTTGTAGAACGCAACGGCATGCTCGTCCTCGTCGTAGAACAGCCTGCCCTCGTCATGCGCCGGGGCCGATGCATCGACATCAAGGCCGATCCAGCCTACGTTGGTCATCGCTATTTCGGCAGCGTCGTTACCGTTGCTAAGGATACCAGCAAGATGTTGCGAAGCGCTAATCGCGTAGTACGACGGCAACTGTCCACCTAGCTGATCTGCATCGTCGGCCGCATAGTTCAGATTCGTGTCGTAATTCGTGATCATCATCACGCCGACACCCAGCTCGCTAGTGGTAACAAAAGGCCAGTTGGAGAAGCTCCCTGTGAAGGGCCCATAGTCCGGACCATAGAGCGCCATCGTAGCAAGCGCTTTCTCTGCGGCGTTGATCTCCGGCGCCGGCTGAAGCGTGAGCTGACCGCGGGCAAACGTCCAGGTCATCGTGTTGCTGGCTGCCACCACCGGGCAGTACCAGCTTCTCATCGACCGATAGAAGACGTTCGTCTGAACCTGAAACTCAACCCGGTTGGAGTACGGCGTCCCCGAAACAGTAAGCATCGGATCCGTCTGGTCATCCTTCGCTATGCGCAGGGTCCAGGTTTTGCCTGTCGGATCGAGCACATTTGTGCCCTCGCTGAAGGTATAGAAGACGAGGTTTGGCGTATTGAACGCCGAATCGAAGATGTGGAATTGAGGATGATCGGAGTCCCACTCCCGATAGACATTGTAGTCTTTGTCCATTGCGCAGCAACCAGCCAGTAGAGCCAGAAGAGCCGCGCCGGCTGCGAGTCGCTGCTTCATGACGTCTCCTACTTCATATTGCTGATGACTCGCCTGACCTCGTTGGTATATGACCAGGTATAGATCAGTCGGTCGCCCTGGCCGACGAAGTACTCTGACGGAAGACGGTTCCCGTTGGCGTCATCCCGGGTATCGTAGACATTGGAGGTTGCGTTCGTCAGGGTGATTGGACCTAGGATCCTGTTGGTGATCGTAACCAGATCGCGAGCGGAAACGTATGGGGTGTTCGTCTCGACGGTCCCGAAGACGTTTGTCTCCACGACAGACGAAAGGGTAATGACATCGTAGTCGCGCAGATGATCAACCGAGAACTGGTTCGTCGCCGCGGCCGGCAGCGAGAACGCCAGACTGACGAGCTCCATCGGCCTCGCCGAAATGTTGGTCCAACTCAAGGTCTGGTCACCAGCAGCGATCGTGTCGACACTGGTATTCCTGGTGTAGTCTGCGGCCAGGCTGGTCAAGGCCAGGCCCAGGACAAGTATGAATGCAGCTAGCTTGCGCATGGCAGGCCTCCTAGTACGGCCGGGCTGGCCAGGAATTGCACCCAGCCAGCCCAGCACTCGTAGTACTGGTAGTCTAGATTTCGCCAGTCTGGTACCGGATCAGGAAGTCTGCAGCGGACAGATCGTCCGAGCGGACTTCGAGGATCAGCGGAGTCTGGAGCGAATGCCCCTTGTCCGTGTCCAGGTCCAGATAGTCGGTCTGGGCCGCGGCCAGCGTCGTAGGCTGGATGAGGACACGTTCGGCCAGGCCGGGCTCGTCACGGTACAGTGTGACGATTCCATTCGTGACCCCGGTGCTGTTCCCGGAGATCCCCAGGAGGCGGATGAAGCCCATGTCCTGGATCTCTGGCAGGCCGAGGCGCATCCACATGACCTGGTCGCTGTTCGCGTCCACGTAGGCCGCCGTGTGGTGCAGGCAGTCCACCCACTGACCATCTGCGGGGATCCACAGATCTGCAGAAACGCCCTGGTCATCGAACGCATCCGAGTTGACCGTGGCATCCTGCGGCGCATGGGCGATACGGGCGAGGATGTTGTCGGGCCCGTTGGCGTTGATCAGGTCCACGAAGTCCTTGGCGTTGGCCGCGGAACCGAGATCGGCATCCTTTGCGGCAGCGCCGTAGAACTCGTAGTCGACATCGGCGAGAGCGTCGCCGTTGCCATCGACGCGTGTCTGCGTGATCTTGATGAGTACCTTCGCGCCCGTGCCGCCATTGGCATCGATGAGAACTTTCGTCCCCGTCAACTGGACATTCGGATCCTCACCGGGGATCGTCGGATAGGACATCTTCAACTGGAGCATGGGAAGCTCGTCGTTGTCGAAAACCCCGTGCTGCGTCCTGATTTCTTGTGCTCTGCTCTGATTCGGCTGCATGTATGCAACCCTCCTTTCTCTACTCAATTCCGTAGAACGCCGCCGCGTTGCCAACGACAACCGCGGCTTCCGACTCTCCCACGTCAAGCGCGGCAGACTTCCATGTCCCTGACTTCGCTACAGCCAGATGGTTGGACGTCCCTGTATTGACGACGAAGAACACTCCGTTCGTCCCCGTGCCGAGAGTCGTCAGCGTTATCGTGTTCGTTGCGTTGTTGGCGCCGCCGCTTGAGTTGAGCTGTACGATCAGGCCAGACAGCACCACCGGCTGACCATTCGTCACAGCTACAGCCGAAGCTACGGTCTCGTCCTCCAGTGCATCTTGCTCGCCCCCACGCTGAGCATTGAGGCTGGAGATGATCGCAGGAAGATCGGTCTGCGTGATATCGTACAGTGCATTGCCAACGGTCGTCCACCGAGCATTCGGCGCGATCGTCCGCTGGACTGCAGACACCTCTTGCGTCACGGTTCCCGCGAGTGCGAGTTGAGCGCATGCGATCAGGCATGCCACGAAAACGATTGCTTTTCGCATTGGATTTCTCCCTTTCTATGTCAGAGACTTGTTCCGGAGAATGAGGACGATCAACTCGTCCGTGTCCGTTGTGTGTGGACTGATACCAAACTCCCGCAACTCTCCCATTGTGAAGAAAGCTAGCAGCTTGTCAGCGCCATCCCGCTGAGTTACAGCAGTGTCGACAATCGCCCGAAGTTGACGGTGAAGTTCCGTTTGGGCTCGCAGGTTGTCTTCGCCGACAGCCTCTCCCACCTCGACAAATGTGTTGCCGAACTTCGGATGTTCACGCATTCCCTTGAGAATTGCCTTCCCCCTAACCGTAGACGTATCGACGGCATAGGCGTGATTGTAGAACTCCGCGACCAGATCCTCATCCCCAGAGCGCTTCTCGAGGATGATCTGAACCTGAAGCTCCTTGGCACTTCGTGACAGGAACTGAACGATATCGACCTTCTTTTCGGACAGCTTCTTCGCGCTGGTTTCCTTGCTTGCCTCTTGAGTCTGCGCTCCATCTCCGGTCGCAGTCTCTTTCGGCGTCTCTTGCTCTGGGCTGCTGTCAGGCATGCTAGCTCCTCTTCGCTATGGCACTACGGCCGTTCCAACAGACGGCTCACGCCGCCACGAATGACACCATGGCACGACTCGTGCATCAGGCGCAGCATCCACGACCACATGTACGCGTCCTTCCGCGTGGTGAGGTCGTCATTGTCCTGGATGTTCTGATACCACTGGCCCTGGAACCCTTCGAAGTGGGCACCCGACAGATGCGCCATGTCAAAGACAAAGCCCCAATCACCGAGGAAGTACGGCGTGCCCGCCTGGAGCCCGAACCGATCCTTGATGAAGTTGACCGCGTTACCCTCTTCTGTGCGAATCGTCATGACGTTCGCGCCGATTTCGGGCTCGAAGTACGAGTCACGGTCGAGAAGGTTCAGGTCGCGCCCCATTCGAAGCATCGTCGCGAACAGGTTCTCGCCGGCCAGGCAGGTCTTTTCCTGCGACGTCGCGTCAGGCCTGAACAACTTCAAGAAGAAGGCGTTGTAGATCGGCCAGGAGACGTTCGAAGCGTAACCCCGGAGGTCCAGGATGTTCGACCGGATCTGAGGCAGCGCCCCGGACCCGATGTAGAGCTGGCCGCGGCCACTCGTGTCCTTCGTCATCCGCGGAGCGAACAGAAGGGCATACCCGGTGTGCCTACGCGCCTGGAGCAGGATCTCAACCTGCGCCTTGGGGACCTGGCCCCAGTTGTCGTAGACCATCGTGTTGTTCTGCATCCGCGTCACAGACAGCGAGGTCGACGCAAGGCTCAGGAAGTTGTGCATCTCTGCACCGGGCTGCTCACCCATCCCATCCTTCACGGCATCTTGTTCTGCCATGTACGCAGGGCCAGCAATCACGCCGTTACCTGCGAGCTTCGCGATCGGGACCGTCGTGCCCTGCGCTCGCTCGACGAGAATATTACAGGAATCCCCGACGCCGTTTACCCAGCCGTTCGCCTTCGTGTAGTCGACGTTGATGACTTCCATCACCTCGCCGTCATGCGGGCTGAACAGGAAGGTGCCGACAACCGCAATGTACGGATCCACCATGTCGAGATAGGTGTCTGCCGCGGCCACTGCGTTGTTGTAGGTCGTCGCGAGTTCGCGCCGCTGCATCTCCCGCCAGTTCTGTCGGACGTTGTCAAGCGTCTCGCCATCATTCGGGACACGTTCGACGAGTGAGAGCATCTGGCCATTGTCCTGGCCATAGAGCCACTCGATCTGATTCTGAGCGTCTACCCAGGAGAGAGGACGATCGAGCGTCCCTCTCTGAGCCAGCACATCCCAGGCTGCTTGCCGCGTGGTGTACGGAAATGCGGTTGGTGTCATTGTCGCGGGGGGCATCGTAGCCTCCTTCGATTTCGGCTACACCGCTCAGGCAGATCGGTTGGCGCGGTCACGTTTCAGTTGACCTAGGAAGTCATTCGGATTGACATGTGACTGTCCTTGAACAGACGCATCGGTCCGAGTTTTGCTCCTGGTCGAGTGCTCGCCACCTTCAGATCCCGGAGGGGTGAAACCTGCGATTTTTTTGTCAGTGAACAGCTTCCTGACCCAGTCCGAGTTATCGGGCGGGTCATCCGGCTTCGTTGACTTTGGGTCACCCCTCCAACCTCTCCGCTGTGGCGGCTTTATTTGGCGTAGAAACTCATTCCGGACACCCTCGTCTTCCTCGATAAGCTTCTGCTTTTCGGGAGAAGCGGATTCGAAGACCTCGTCCAGAACGGATTGCTCTTCATCCGAAAGCGAAGCGACAATCGCTTCGTTCTCGGTTCCGAGTTCCGTTGGAGATGGTCCTTGTCCGGGTTTCGTGCCGGTCGCCGGCGGTTCGGTAGTAGGCCCTGTGGTCTGCGAAAGTTTCTGTGTGAGATCCGCGATGTCGGCAGTCTGCTTCTCGTGCAGCTTCCGGAGTTCTCCGATCTCGGTGCCCCAGGTCTTGAACTTGTCATCGTAGAACTTGTTCTGATCCTGGGCTTTGGTGAGATCTCCCTGCAGGCTTACGATCTGCTCCTTTGTGCCTGCTAGCTCGGCCTGTGCGGCCTCAAGCTCTTGCTGGAGTTGCTCTGCTGTCTTCATCTACGGTTTCTCCTCCTGGTATAGAATCCCGTTTCCCGTTGTCGCGGCCCGCGAACGCTGTGCTTTCCTGTTATTGCTCTCGTTCTTGCATACTTCAATGACACGTGCAAGCTCTTTTTTTCTGCGCATCCTAGTTTGCTCATCCCGCCCGTTCAGGATCGCGCTGAGTTCTTCCTCGCGACCCTGGAAGTTTCCCAGCAATGCCAGGGCTTCCGGCTGCGTGATGTTGATCTTGCCATAGAGGTCGCGTATCGCCTCTTTGCGATCAACAACGAGCTTCTGGAGAGGCTTCCCTGCATCAGAGTCAAGCAGCCTTCCCCACGATTCAAGGGCATTTGCTTCCTCGATTGCCAGCGAGAGGGTAGACTGGATCTGCGCATCGGAGAGATTGAGTGCGCTAGCTGGATCGACGACGTTTAACATCGATGACTCCAATCCCCTTGGATTCCCAGAACTCGCGCATACGATCATCGATCGTCTTCTCTGCCTGAGATCCGTACTTCTTCCGAAGTCGAGTCACCTCAGACTTGATCATGTCCTTGTGCTCCAGTTCCCTGAGCTGGTCCAGCTCCTGGCGCAAGGCTGCCAGTTCCGGATCCTTCATGCCTGGCCTGTCTGGATTTCCGAATATGCCCATCCTAGGCTCCTGCTAGTGCCGTGGCCCCTGCCCCAGCCAGTGACTGGGCGGCTGGCTCCTGGCCTTGTTGCTGACCAGCCCTGGCAATCCCCAGGGCCCGCTCCTGCTCTTCGAGTTGGTTCCTGCGCTCCTGCTCCTCCCGGACGGTCGCCGGGGGCTTGAGGAGACGCGTCGCCCGCTCGTCATCCTGGTAGTAGTCCACCCAGACCTGATAGGCATCATGGAACGGACTATCCTTGGCGTTGTTGAGATCTGCCTGGCGCTCGGCGAAGCTGACGGCAGACGAGCTGCGGTTCGAACGCATCGTCATCTTCAAGGACATCGCATGGACAACGTCATCCTCTGTGATCTCATGCTCTCGGATGATCTCTTCCCGGGTGTAGGGATCGTACTCGCGTTCTGCAATGAGCTCGGGACTTTCGAGAATGTTCTCGCGCATATAGATGAAGGTCTGTGTTGCTACGGACTTCAGGTAGCCAGTACCAAGGACCGCGTTGCCCAAGTAACGGCGCCCGGCCTTACTCTTCATCATGTCCGAGAAGGCAAAGCCACCACCGCGGACCATACCCGGGCTCATCTGGGAGTCGTTTTCCTGCCCGGTCACGTCAGAGTAGATCTTCTGCAGAACGTCTCCGACAGCAAAGACCTGAGAAGTGAGGGGCGGCTGCCCGACGTAGCCGACGGAATCCTTGATCGGCCCGTTGACCTCCAGGACCTTCCCGGGCTCTCTAGTTGGTTCTTCGGTTCCAGACGCCCTATTGTACGCCAGCATCGGCTTCGCGTAGTACGTGAGGATATCGAAGACGGCATTCACGAAGTAGTTGATCCCAAGGTTCACAGACCTGGACGCTTCCGCCACACTCATCGGATAGAAGACGTTGCCTTCCATCCCCGCGCTAGCTTTCACAAGAGGGCATCTGAGAATCTGACGATCGTTCGTCATCTCGGTGATCTTGTACTTCCCGTTGGCGATCCAGACATGCCGGTGATCTTCGAAGACCTTCACGATCGGGATCCTTACAGGCCCCCCCTGGTGCTTGCTCTTGAAGTTCGTGATGTCGGTGCCGCCGAGTTCTGCAATCGTCGCCTCTATCGGGATGCGTGTGTTATGGCCGGCGCTGACTGCGTCCTTGATGACCAACTCCGTCTTCTCCTTCATGAGGTCGACAGTCGTCTGGTCTTCATCGGTGATCTGCTTCGACATCATGTCCCGGAACTGACCCTCAGACATGGAGTCAACGAAGTACCGAATGCTGCACCTCTGCGGGCCATTGAAGTCGGACCCATCTTGAGTAACGACAACTTGCCCGGGCGAGACGTAGCGCTGTCTCACTGATCGTCGCGGGTTGCCGGCGCGTACCGCACGAGCCCTACTCACAGCAGTCCCGTCTTCAGCCACTGCTATGTTGAGGAATGACGTATCTGGCGTGACTATCTGAGGCTCTACGATCCCCATCCCAATGCCGAGTGAGAAGCAGTCGCGTAGCGTCGCATGAGACGTGTGCTCAAGTTCCATGACGTGCCGGAGCGTATAGGACAACGCTCGTTCAGCAGCCAGGACAGATTCCATGGAAACGCCGGACTCTGTCGGCAGAAACTGAAGCATAATTCCAGAGTTGAACAGGTAGTCCATGGCCTCCGGGAGAGCCTTTTCCGTCTGAGCAAACGCCAAGGCGAGCGGCAGCGTAGAGTCGCTAGGCCACGCCGCCTGATTGGGCGTGGCGTTGTACGTGTTCTTCAGAGTGACCAGACGCTGAAAAGCATCGATGGACTGTGAGTAGGCCCATTGGAAGCTCTCCATGATATTCTCGACATCCGAATCTGTCTTGTCGTTGACGTTCTCGGCCATGGGTCACCTCATGCGTTGCAGTCCCTGCCCTGGAAAAGAGACCCGAGACAGCTCGTGCTGCTTGTTGGATGCTAGATTGCGCCACTTCGCGTACGGTGGCTCTGCCGCCTTGTGTCGACGATTATCGCGAAAGATGTGCGGTGAGTATTCCACGATGTACAAGAATATGCCAAAGGCCATCGCTGTGTCAAGGGTGCCATCGCTGAGGTGATCACACCGCCCGCCCTTCCCGCGCACTGCCCCGTTCAACTCTGCGAGCAGCGGCTTGTCGTAGATCATGGGATCATCCAGGATCTCGAAGTCCCGGATCCATTTGTCGATCAGATCGAAGAAAATGTTTCGCGTCTTGGCATTCGTGTCGACACCAGGCTTGTTCCGGACCTTCCCGGTTTTGTCGCTCACGGCCGGCATGTGGTACCAGTAGGGATAGGTGCGCAGCTCTGACGCGAAGATCCCATTGAAGTACCCGCGCTGCGTCTCTGCCCCCAGGACAGCGTTGTTATACCGAGCCAGGGAGACTGACGACACGGTCGCAAACGATACGGTATCGAGCGTTGATCGCAACGTCGCAGCGATCACCGGCCTAGTTTCGTTCAACTCCTGAAGGGGAAGACGGCCGATCACGACGGCCTGTTTATCCTGGGCCTCTACACCATCCTCTCCCTCATCCCCTTCGGCAATATCGATAGCGGCTGCGTATCCAACACCTCGACGCGCCTTTTCATAGATGCGCCAGGTGGTGCGCTCGTTGTCCTCCGGAGCCGGCACCTCGTCGACGCGTGCGTTGAACGCGTCCTTTGCGTCGCTGACGTCCCGATCCGGAACGAGAATTGCAAAGTGATGTATCTCCTTCAGATGCTGCAGCCACGAGTTGAGCTTGATCCTGTCGAAGTACGGTTCGCCCCTAACCTCAGAATGAAAGCCGTACTCTCTGGCGACAATGTCCCAAGGCTTCCAGACCTTCCTGTCAGACTCTAGCTTTTTGCGATTGCGGTACGGTGAATCGGTCGCGATCGCATGGAAGATGTCCCGCTCTTCCGGCATGGAATCAGGGAAGAAGTAATCCTTGGTGTAGGTCAGCCCGCGGTATGGAGTTTCCGCCTGGGAGAAGTAGGTCGCGTGGGAGACCGCGGCCGGAAAGGCCTCTGCATCCGGATTCTCTTCATCGAACTTCACAAACCAGGCTTCTTCTGCTTCATACGCACGCGACTTCGATTCGAACGTGATCACATGGAGATCCCGGTCACCATTGAAGTGACAGATCTTGGTCGAGACATGATACCCAGCATCGCCCTTTCTGGTATCTATGAACCCCTCTGGCACTAGGCACTTGGCGCCGGGCCAGAGCCTGGGCTTCCAGAAGTTCTGGAAATGCTGGGCGCCAGTCCCTAGCCAGAGCTGGGACCCGGGAGGCGACAGCTTCTCCTGGGGGTACTCGCCTACTCCTATTATGTTGCCGCAATCCCACTCTCGAGGATCCGGCATCGCTCGTTCGTTGTGGTCAATGAGCTCTCCGGTACTGATGCAACGCCGACCCCATCGACGGATGTTTTCCCTTGAGACGATTCGCTTTACACTGGTGTCGACTCCTGGACCGTATCGCATTGAGTAGGGGATCACGTGCGTGATCATCACGAGACCATCCATGAGATCGATGTAGGACTTCCCGGTACGCGAACCGCAAATCAGCCCACGTTGCGGCTTACACGAGAGCATGTACCCGGTCTGAAACGGATGAGGATCACGGCCGGTGATTCGTTCATAGACATAGAGATCAACACCATCCCGCTTAGCGCGATCATGGATGGCCTGCGGTCGCAGAGCTACGTCCCATGGCTCTAGCGCTTCTAGTTCATTGTCTACCTGATCCGACCTAGCTTCATACTGATTGAAGGCTGTGTCTATTTGATCAGCAGCATTCATGCAGACTTCCCAGTCATCGCACGAAGAATCACATTCAGAGCGTTCTTCTGTTCTTCAAAGATTTCGTTCAGAACCTCGGGGATCGACTCCTCTTCCTGGTCATAGTTCAACCAGCGTTCGTGAACCTTCCGGAGTGTGTTTTTGCAGAGGTCCAGGAGTACAGGAATGCGCTTTGTGATCTCTTCCACGTTGACCAGATCTTCGGCACGGATTCGGACATCATCGAGATTTAACTTAGAGACAGCGTTCGCCAGGAGCACAAGCTGTTTGTTCGCTGTCTCATCTGTCATTTCGATGACCCGGCCTCCGGCCTTTTCCGTGAACCGTGACTCACGAAAGATACGATCATCCAGAGCATCCTCCAACCGCGCAAACTGTGCCTTCGTGAACTTCGCCCGCTTATTGCGCACGGTCTCGGTAAGTTGTTCTAGAGCGCAGACGATCTCAGCATTCTTTCCTTCGCGACTTTTCAGAACGGAGTGCGCCTGCTGCAGGCAGTCCTGAAGCATCTGAATGTTTTCACGGCGCTGCTGGTTGCGCTGGATGAGATGCGATTCCGACTGAGCAACTATTTCATGATCTGTCATTTGCTGCTTTGCCCATGCGTATGAGGAATAGGCTTCGACATATTTACGCGCACGCACGATCCTGAGCGGAAAGTAGTTACAGCGGCCCTCGCCGGGATAGTAGTCGTGCCGATAGCACGGGCCAGCACCGTAGTGCCCGAAGTACCACCAGCGCCAATCTTCTTCCCTCGTGCCCCAGAACCAGCCATAAGTTCCATTGCCGGCGACGGCCGGGCAGCGGCAAAGGGGACAGGGATCATGCTTCGGGTCGGCATGCGAGTAGTCCCCTTTCTCTTCGAGCTTGTTGATTTTCGCCTGGCTCTTGCACGGACAGCGCGGCAACTTCTTCCCGGGCGGGAAATCGAGCCGTCGCTTTACCCGCGTGACAAACTTGCTTTTGGACGCGTAGAGCGCAGCACGCTCTCTGGTGGTCAGCTTTGGTAGACGACCCATTCACAGGCTCTCCGCAGACTCTCTGTCAAAGGTCGAGGCGACCGCAAATCTGACCGCAGCGGTGAGGTCCCCACCGAAGTGGAGTTCAGCGTAATCCAGTGCGTTTCGAGACAAGCGGTCGCCCATGACGGCAATCAAAGATGCTTCTTGAGCTCGTCCTCGATCACGACGCGGAAGTCGTCCGGCCTGGCCGGCTTCCCGTTGATACGCCGGCCTCTGGCCAGCGTGGCGCACCGCACACCCGCCCTGACGAGGGCTTCGCGTGACGGCATTCTGCATTGTTGTGTCTCCTCGGTCTCGGTCTCGGGCGCCTCGGTCTCGGCCTCGGGCGCCTCGGGCGCCTCTGGCGTCTCAGGCAGAGCGTCTGTGTTTTCTGTGTCTGGCATCATGGCCTCCATGAGTTAAAGAACGTAGTCATCTTCCTGCTGCGTTGCCTCGTCTACTTGCGCCGCCTTCTCCTTTCGCTTATCTTTCAGGCGCTTCAATGCGCGCTGCGCGGTGATGTACGTTGCTACCACGCCAAGGTCATTCGGGTCAAGCATACCGAAGCGACGATGGCGCTTCGCTGTAGAGCGAGGCACGCCAGCCTTTGCCGCAATCTGCTCGACCGTGTATGACCATTTGCGCTTCACGTTAGCTCCAGAGGACGGTTTCCTTTTTGCTCCGCGGGAGGCTGTGTGTTCCATCGGCGCCATGGAAGACCGGCCGGTAGCATTTGAAGAGACCCACGAGATCCTTCTCGTTAAGGACGTCCTTGATTTCAGCCCGGGATCCGATCGCATGATTTTGGCCGGCGACGAGTACGAGCAGTTTCGTTTCACCCGGAACGTCTCCGGACTCAATCGCATCCGCAAGTTCTGTTGCCGTCACAACCCGGAAGAGTTCCGGGGCATGTCCCTTCTGCTTCGTCGCCTGCTTTTCCTGCCTCGTTTCGAGCGTGCTAGGTTCCCTCATAGAACGTTCTCCAGGTTGATGGTGGGGGTTCCCTCCCCGTTGTGTTTGTGTGTCGCGATCGCAGCGAACTTGTTTTCGATCTGCGTTTGTGCCTTGTGCACACCGCCGATATCGGCCTGCATGGCCACGGATGTATTTACGACATCTCGCACAGAGGCCTGGACCGACTGCTGCACTGCCTGGAGGTGCGTGACGGTCGCGCCGACCTCATTCAGTACAGACTCGAGCGTGTTGACCTGGTTCTGCAGGTCGGCCAGGGCCTTCCTGATGGGATCCAGGTCATAGTATAGCGGTTCGACGACATCGGGCGGCGGGGCTATTTGCTTTTCTCTTGGCATGCTGATCCTTTCTGCTTTCCTAGACGGGCGCCCCCCCCTGCTATCTGCGGTGTACGCCGCTTCTGACAACAGGGGCCCGGGCACCCGAAACGTTCGATCGAAAATCCTACCGGCACTTGCACGACGTCCTCACGAATAGATCGTCTATCACCTTATTGTACGCCAGGTTGATTTTGACGGGGCTCATTTCGCTCACAAGCGGCCAGTCCTGCTCGTCCCACGTGACCATGCTAGCTGGCTCAGCCCGGAACTTCTGGGCCCTGAGCCAGGGGATCACACCAGTCGTGATCCTGGTCCCCTGGCTGGCTGCTGGTACCAGGGCGCAGACCCCGGCCAGACCTAGAAACTGGCGCCTAGTCATGGCTCGCTTCCATCTTCTCGGCCCAGCGCCGGGCCACGCCCACATCACTGGGCTTCGCAGTCCCCAGGATCACCCGGGCGATCGAGCCGGCCTGCTTCAGCGTCGGCCGCGGATACCAATCCTCCCACTCCTTGTCGAGGTCCTCCTGGCTGATGATCCAGGGATGCTTGCCTTTGTCGTCTGTGACTACGTAGTGAGGACCCTTTCCGCACAGAAAGAGATGCTGAATCCGCTTGTCCTTGCCGGTACGTTCGACCTCGCAACGACCAATCCCCTTGACGTCGAGAATCTCGATCCCCTCCGGCAGGTTTTCCGGATCTAGTGGCGTGACGATGTCCTTGCCATTGATCCTCCACTGGCGTTTGCGTCTGACTGTTCTGCTCATTTGAGCTTCCTTTCTGCGGCTTTGCCGCTTGGGTTACAGGCTGTCCGATCCTTCACGTAGAATCTCTCGTAGAACTCTGTCCAGAAGTCGGCGCACAAATAGCCGATCACGGTGCAGAGTAGCTCGTTATGGTCGAACCGGGTGATGCGATCCCTCTCGACGATCTTGTCACAGAGCGAGATTGCTGCATGCGCTAGCTCGTGAGTCACCGTGTTTGTGCCTATCCAACCGGAAGCGAGGTGGACGACGACCTCGTGAATCTCAACTGAGTACTCAAGGATTTTTCCACGAGGGGAACTGCGTGGGTTCTTGACCTTGCGATGGCGAAAGCTGATCCGTATCTGATCCTCGCAGTACCCCACATAGTCATCCTCGTCGAGAGCGAGTTTCTTGTGCATCTCCTCGACGGATCCGTAGATCCGGATCCGCACCGGCCAGGGCTTGTCCAGCCAGCCGGTGCCCTGGTCCAGCCCCTTGAGCTGGCCTAGCTTGAGCCTGATCGTGAACCTGGTCATGGTTGCTCCTTTCTGGTCATAGCCAGGTCTCCGATCCAGACTGGTATGTCCAGCCGGTCCCCTGCCGGACCATACGTGTTGGCCTCGACCTCATTCCCCCACACCGTCCAGCCTTCACGCGGACGGCGGGCGAACAGTTCAAGCCGTGGTCCGTCGCTCACCGTCTCAATCAAGTTCTGAAAGAACTCCGGCTTCGTGCTGTGCGAATTGTGCGGACGTTTAACCTGCCACCATGTCGAGTCAATGCGCCGCTTGCCTTTCGGCATCCGGCCCTTGCGCCCCAACAGCAGAAACTCGGTTGTTGGGCAGAACAGCCCTCCTTGCCCCAGCCCTCGCGGCGCTTTGCACCATGTCAACGTCTGGCAATACCGAAAGCCCCACGCCTGCATGACGCTGAAGGCGTTTGGCAAGTACTTCTGCGTTGTCCACAGGTACAGGTCGCAGTCATCGTTCGCGCATCCGGCAACCGGAAGCGCGGCGATCTCTGCAACAGTCATCGTTTGGTAAGGCATCGGCAGAACTTTATTAGTTTCCTCTCGGATTCCAGACACAAGAAACGCCGCCTTGCTTGCTTTGCCCCACTTCCCGTATTCCCACGGCGGGTCGGCGACGATGCACCGGAACCGACCAGAAGGCCAACAAAGAGGTGGAGCCGTACATTCGTTCCGCTTCGCTTCACTCATGACGCTCACCTCCAGCGATATACGCCCTGACGAGCTGCCCCTCCTTTGGTTCGGGCGACGTGCGATTTGCGCCAACTCCCGCGGACTGAAGACTGCACTTCGAGACGCGAAGTTCAACCTTATCGCCCAGGGCTACACCAGCGTGCATGATTTCTACTGGCGCCAGAGGCCGCATCGCAGCCACGACCGGCGCAGCAGACGTCAAGCGGAGAAACGTGCGCCTGTTCATGCTCCCCTCCTGATCAGTTCCTGCTCTAGATCCAGAACGCGCTTCTCTAGGCGTAAGACACACCTGGCTAGGCACCTGTCTGCCCGGTTCATGAACTCTAGTTCACTGGCCAGATCCTCCTGGATGGTACGCTTGTCAAGTTCCTGGTCTAGCTTCATGGACTGGCCTCCTCTGGTTTCTGCATGGACTTGAGACTTTGAACAGTGCCTTCCGTCACTGGAATGTCGAAGCAGTAGACGTCATCCGGCCATCCAAAGCGAAGTTGGTTGTCCGCGAAGAGCGCGATCGGCAGTGAGATCGGCTCGAGCCCGGAACGCCAGGGGAGAGTACCAATATTGCCGGCGACCCAGTTGCGGAACAGCGTAATCGTGTCGGGTGTCACGTCGATGTATACGGGACAGTCCGGCAAGGTAAGGACGAAGAGGCCTTCGCCGCAGGTCACTACCTCTAGATTGGCAGCAAAGACCACAGGAGCCTTCACCGGGCGCCTGGCAATCTCTACCTCACACTCAACACAGTACGGGCTCTCGCAGAAGTTCCCCACCGACTGCACCTGGCCGCACCGGTGGCAGCGCCGCTCCCGCGGCAGAAAGACACAGGCGATCACAATGCAGATCATAATCAGAATCACAATGGTAGTAATCATCCTAGCTTCTCCCTACCTAGTGTCCAGATACTGGTGAGCAAGAGACATGTTCATGATCGCATGGTGCCAGTCGTTCGAAAGCCTGGCATGGCAGTCCAGAACAAGTACTAGATCCCAGCGCCTGGTCTCCAGGCAGCTAGCTCGCTGGCGATGATCGAAGATCTCGACGTTCGCCGACTGGTGGTACCCCTCCCAACTCAACGTGAACAGCCGCGGGTGAATCTCCTTGGACGTGACTATCGCAATGTGCAGCATTACTTCCTCCGGTTGCAGGCCTCGACCAGCGAGACGAAGACCAGGACTAGCAGCACGCAGGCTGCCAGAACCAGAATGTCTGGGGTGATCCACCAGGGCATTACTTCCTCCGATCAAGCCAGCGGTGCCACAGGTGCAGCCCCAGCCAGACTAGAAACAAGACCAGCCAGACGGCAATACCAACTATGTCCAGCTTGGTGCACCAGGGCATCAGAGCTCCAGAAGAGACTGGGCTGTCGTGATGTCGACAGTCAATGCGCGAAGCGTCGAGATCTGCTGGTTGACCGCGTCTGACAGCGGACACGTAGACTGGCACCGCGTCTCGGCAGAAACGCTTCCGTCTGGAGGCAGAGGGTGCAACTCCCGGAGAGCAGGGTGCAAACGCTGCCGCAACTGGGCGAACGCCTCACAAGTGCCGGCCACGGCCTTCTCGAGACCCATCAGCGCCATAGGCACAGATCCCTCAACAGCCGCCTGCCCAATCGCCTCTTCCGGAGACCCCAGACCAGTCCATTCACCACCTACCACAGCACCATTCATCCTGCACCTCCTAGGTTTCCCGCAACCACACCGTCACACTTTGTCTCCCTACGCCCCGTATAATGTTATACAATGAGCCCCTAGTGCAAGAAAAATCCCCAAATTTCTGCTCCCAACCACCAGATCTAGCAGCCTGGCGCAATTCAAACCAGCACTTCGCGCCAGAATACCAGCCAGAAACCAGCCAGCGGCTCACTATAGCACGCAAACCCGACGAATAGAGTTATAAAATATCACCACAAGTATCATCAGCCCCAGCCCGGGACCCAGAAAACAAGCCAGATCAAGCTCCACCAGCACACTCGCCAGCCGCCAGCGCCCCAAGCACTTGTACCAGCAAACCAGCACTGGAGAGGCAGGGGATAATCCCCTCTGGCTATGGTTCCACTAGTACCCAGTGCCTGGGGAGGCCCCTGGCCTGCTGGCTGGCGCAAGACCTTGCTAGCTAGCTGGTTTCGACTGGCCTTCACCGACTGGCTGGCTGACTGGAATCCGCAAGCTGGCTGGCCAGTCTGGCGCAAACGGATAATCCTTGTCTAGTTTGCGCAAGCTGGTAGCGACAGGATAGCTGGCCAGCCAGTGCCGACTTGCTTGCTGGCTTGATCTAGCTAGCTGAATTACTGGCCCTAAGCCCTTGCGTTGCAAGGGTTTGCGTGCTGGTATTTCTGGCTTGCATTCTGGTTACTGGTCTGCTAGGATCTAGGTAGTTCTTTGATACAGCTTAGTCTATCGGGGGAGCGTGGCACCTTGCTTCTGCAGTGTACGGTCCCGACTGGTACCTTTCGTCATTCTCGGCTTGTTGGCTATTGGCCTATTGCTTGGATGATCCTTCATTGTGTCGCGGGTGTGGCACAAAGGGGAGATTTTGAAAGGCAGGGGGAACACGGCGCAACGCGGTTTCATGGTAAACCGTTCCCCCCGATGGATGCTGGCAAGTAGCGGCGAATATGGCGCGGTTGCAAGGTATCCCACTGCAATCGTGTCGAAGGGTAGCGTGTCTAGTCTGGATACCCCATAGGCAATGCGCTCCCACTCGTACACCTATCCCTTGCGGATAAACCGAACCATGCCTTGCGGCGCAATCGTGCGCTGTCGAGTGTGTCCCTGTCCCCCGGATAGCAAACGCGAATGCTGAAAGGCCCTTGCGAACAATGCCCGTTGATAGCAGCGGGTTGCATTGTACAGCGCACAAGTCTTGTGTTTCCCCTTGCGCTTATCGGGTTTCGATTCAATCCCAGAAACCAGAAAGCAAGGTGAAACCATGAATCCAGTCAACCCCTTCAACGTAGCAGAGAGCTTCAAGGCGTTTGACGCTGGCGTATCCATGAAGGACGCTGTTGCATCCGCGATTGCGGAAGATCCTACACTCTCCAAGAAGAGAGCAAGGGCAACCGTGATCAAGGCGAGACGGTCGCAACGCCGTCAACTCGCCGCGGAGATTGCTAACGTCATAGAGAACGTTGATACCACAGTCAAGGCGTTCTCCAAGTCCGTTTGTATCCGTCTGTACAATCAGACGGACATGGATGCCGCTATCATCCCTCCCGTTCGGAAGGAAAGCAAGGCGGTCAAAGCCGCAGCGGCGAAACTCGCCGAACACGTCGAAAAGGTCGCAGAGGAGAAGACGAAAAAGGAACTGCAAAGCATTCTCACGAATGCAAGCGTGGAGTTCCCCCGCAAGGCAAACAAGCTCGAATTGGCAACAATCGCCGTTCAGAGCGTTCTCAGAGCGGCATAGACTCAACATCCCCGAAACCCGATAGTCGCAACGGGACACACAAGGCAAAGCGCAACACAATCCATAATCCTACGGGGGACAGTAGGAACAAATCCGATGCCACATGGTCTCATACATGCGGATTCTACCCCTCAACGATTATGCCCGTTTTGACGGTCAAACAGAACGGGGACGGTCTAGCTTTGTGCAAGCTAGGACGTGCGAGACAAACGAAACCCGGTCTATGCACAAGGGGGAGAATACCCGCGGACCATCCTCGAACAAAGGGCGAGGACTACCCCGCACCTACCTTGTGATGCCATAGGCCGAAGGGCTTTTTGCCCGATCTGCCCAGACCATAGAGACGTCCGGCAGGTAAGACAACGGGCGGATTCCGTCTACACTACAGGGAAACACTCAGCGCAAAACATAGCGCATACCCTCGAACAAGACACCTCGAATCTGCCCTGGCGTTCCGTCGCCCGGGATGGTACCCGGGATGTGATCAGACACCCGAAACGGAGAACATCCATGCTCTACATGCCTCACAAGGAATGGCATGATTGCCAGACCAGACGCAGGCACGACAAGTGCATGCGCCAGAACAAGCGGCCGGCCGACCAGATCTGCAGGCAAGCTAGTGGCCAGCGCAGGCTCACTAGGTCTCGTCGCCAGATCCGGCTAGACCAGCTCGAAGCGAACATCATAGCCAGCGAACGCGCTAGCTGGTTCAAGGCCAGCTAGCCCAGACAGAAAGGGAGGAACCATGATTCATCCAGCGTTTCGCGCTGCCATTCTTGACCCCAACAGCGTCTTTGCATGGCACAACCGCTGCAAGGTTCGCGCTGCCCTCAGAGCAAGGCGCCACGTCAAACACATGAGCGACGACGCCCTTTTGTCCCGCTCCCAGCGCACAGTTGACAGGTTCAGCCATATCCTGTCGGCTGAAATTCGTGACCGCGGAATCATCGCTTTCTAGCCCAGCGAACGCGCTAGCTGGTTCAAGGCCAGCTAGCCCAGACAGGAGGACCAGACCATGCTCTGGATACTGGTCACCGACAAGCGAGTCACCCAGCACCGGCTCTGGCGCTGGGGCAAGCGCCACTTTCGCAGGCAAGCTGCGCTGGTCCAGTTCCAGCGCCAGCTACCTGCACCAGACTGGTATGGCTACCTGGCCATGCCAAGGAGGAACTAGCATGCAGGAAACTAGCACCTGGCGACACGGGACCAAGACCACTACAGGCTACTCGCCATCCATCATGGAACACGCAACGGCCGAAGCCGCGGCCAAGCACGTTGCCCAGCTCTTGAAGCAGCGGCCGCCCATCCCGCAGGATATGTTCTGCGTGATGCTCATCACCCACTCGACATTCACTCCGAAAGAGATCCTGGATCACACATGACCGCTCTAGCCTGCCTCGCTACCCTAGGACTGCTCTGCTACCTCACTCCCGGGCTCTGGATGCTCAAGGCCGCTGTGATAGCCCTTGTGGCTGTTATCTGTACTCTCGTGAAGTATGCCCCGAACGCATAAAGCTAGGAGATCTCTGTGATCCCATTCGAAGAGCAACACCCGGAAGCCGGCGCCATCCTCGCCGACCTTTGTGCTGACAGAATGCTCCAGAAGCGAGCAGGCTACAGGATCAAACCGATCTTCCTCGACAATGTCCCACGGCAGAAAGGAGACAAGATAGGCAGAAATGACCCCTGTCCGTGCGGCTCCGGCCGCAAGTTCAAGAAGTGCTGCAGAAACTAGGAGATCAGAAATGAACCGTATCAAGACGTTCGCCGATGGCCACTCCCGCCTCGAGATCGCCCCCGGTATCTGGCGCAAGCTCAGCGCCATGCCCGGCTGGAAGTACGACTACCGCGCCTAGATCCTAGGAGAACCATGAAAGCGTACAGCGAGTTCCAGGCCCAGACCAAGACCAGTCCCAGGATCCTGTTCATGGTCCGGCAACGAGACCGGACCTGGCTGGCCAAGCACCAGGGCAAGACCGTCCGAGTCATGTCCAGGCCGCTTGTCTGCCAGTCCAGACCGGCCCTGCGCCGGGCGATCACCGACACGCGTCGATTTGGATGTCACACGAAGCTCGTCAACTGCACGGTATGAATCTGCCCTACGAGCCCGGCCACTACTGGGACAACGATCCCGACTGGCCGGTTGAAGACTGGCAGCTCGAAGTTGCCAACGGCGACACGCGCCGCAGTTACTGGGAATGGGTAGAAACCCAACGCCAGGCCGAAGAAGAAATCGACCACATGGAAGACCTAACCGCATAAGGGAGGTGATTCACATGCGCTTGCTCCTCAAGCTGGCCCAGATCCAACTGGACTACTGGAGCGACATGGCACACCTAGCTTGGCTCAAGGTCAAGCTGGACAGGGAAGCCAGAAGACTGGACAAGATCGGCTCCAGTCTGGTACGCTAGGACGAGAGAAAACCAGTATCTTACCCCTGAGCCTATCACTGGCTCTACCTGAAAGGAGGTGCCACCACAGACGAGAACTGTCCCGCCATAGGGAATGACCTAGCGTTATTCAGTGTTTTGCTTATGTTTCGATCCTATGGCGGGGCAGGTGTTGACCTAGAACGCGCAAACTTAGGAGATTCACATGTTCACCAAGACGAAACCCTTTCGCCCCAAAGGAAACCGGGGCGAGCCCATGACGCGGAACAGGAGGCGCAAGGCCTCCACCGCCACCGCGCACCGCGCACTGCTCCCGAAAGGGCGCTGGTGCTCCTCATTCACTGCCAGAGTGATCCTGCCCCTCACGGGCTATGGCCGCGGCAAGCTCTTCGGCAAGCCCATCCCCATGGTCAGGCATGGCCGCGTTGTGCCCGGGCAGCTCGCTCACACCAGGAGCGCCCAGTGAGCAAAACGGCATGGCTGCGCTTTCGCTTTGCGGTAATCTTTCCGCTCGGACTCCTGTGGGAACTATGCGGGCGAATTTGGGAGCTCTGGCACTTCGGACCGTCGCAGTGGATACTTCGAGCCATGCGAGCACGAGAGCGCTGGCTGTGCGCTTTCATCCAGTGGGAAAAACCACGGTAAACGCCAACAAAGGGGGTGATTCCATGACCAGCATCCAGCATGTCGACGGGGACACTAGCTGGCTGTTCTTGAGACCAGTGTCCCTAGCCATGACCCAGGAACTAGAAGAACACACAGGAGATCCAGACCATGAGCAAGATCCACAAGACCGAACCAGGGCTCCCAAAGCTCAAGCGTATTCGTCGTGAGCTGTACGCAGCCGTAAGCACGACCGAAAACGTGAAGAAGATCCGCGCCATCGAGAAGCAGATCGCACGGCACGAGGCCCAGTCATGATCCAGTACCAGTTCAAGCACAGCGGGACCGGGCGGGTACTCACCATACCAGCAACTAGCTCGGCCATGGCCTGGCGCAAGCTGCGCATCCAGTCCAGCCCTGGCGAGTGGAAGTTCGGCCAGTGGCAGTATGCCTAGGAGGACCAGAAGATGGCGAACTACTATGCCAGTGCCAGAAGCAACTACTTCAAGGTCAAGAATCAAGACGCATTCGTTCAATGGGTTGACAGCCTCTCCGACTGCGAGGCATGGACCGAAGGCGATCGTGTCGGATTCTGTTCAAACGGAGGTAACTGCGCCGGGTGGCCAAGCATGCGCCTCAACGAAGCAACCGACGAATACGAAGACCTCGACATTCTGCAGGAGCTGTCGCAGCACCTAGCAGTGGGAGAAGTCGCAGTTCTCATGGAGAGTGGAGCTGAAAAGCTCCGCTATATCACCGGCATTGCGAATGCCGTAAACCACAAGGGAGAAGTCGTCCACGTATCAATCGACGAGATCTACCAACGGGCATTCGAGCAGTTCGGCGTGATGCCGACACACGCCCAGTACTAGGAGCTAGCCATGGACACCAGTCTCGCACTGGTCATCATTCTGGCCATCCAGGCAGCTAGCTTTCTGCTGGTTCTGGCATGGCCAATCAAGAATGTTCCACGTGGAACATTGCTCAAGACACTGGAGAAACTAGCATGACACAGGAAGAATGCGATCACAGGCTCGCACACGGAGCCGACCCGATTCAACTCACCATCGAGAAGTACACCGGCCTAGTCGACGCGCTTGAGGCAGACGACTTCGAAGAAGCAAGCGAGCACTGGCCCGAGGCGGTAAACTGTCCGCTCTGCTGGTCGTTTGGCCGAATTGCACGCAGAAAAATCACGGACTGCGGCGACTGTCCACTGAGCAAGACAGAGATCGTCTCGGATTTCGAAGCAAACTGCACAGAGGATGGTTGCTGGTACACGGAGATCTGCGAACAGATCACCCGTTGCTCGGCATATCCCGTCAAACCGCATATCGACGATCTCAGAGCACTGTGCGCTGGCTTTGTCGACCTTCTGGAGAAACTAGCATGACCCTGGAACAAGCACAAGCACTGGCCACGCAAGGCAAGCTGGTCGTACTGGACCTGCGACCAAGCTACATCACACTGGCCCAGCCAGAACGGCAAGCAGCGGTAGCTCGCATCATAAACCAGATCAGCGTGCATCCACTAGATGACGAAGACATGGCCAACGCCCAGCTCCTGGCCAAGTACTGGAACGAGTTCCCAGACGCTCTCGATGTGATCGAAAAGCTAGTCAGCGTAGTAGCCCGACTGGACGAACAGAATGAGTTCAGATTCATACGAAAGCAAGTCGCCGAGTGGCTCGCCAAGGCCCGACAAGTCCCAGACATGCCATGACCTGGCTCGTCATGCTCGCCGCTCCAGCCACGCTCCTAGTACTAGCCATACTAGATGCCAGAAAGGAGGACCAGAAGAACCAGCACAACCAGACCCAGAAACTCAACACCAGAAAGGACCAGTGATACCATGCCAGAAACACTAGCTCAGCAACTCAATGACCAGGTGGTGTGCATCAACATCACCCGGGAAATCTTCACCGGATGCTTCGCCAGACCTGACGACCAAGTCGACCAGGCAATCGGCAAAGACATGCGATCCGGCGGCGCCTTCAGGCTCTTCACACCCGACTCTAAGGAATCCAGCCAGCCAGAAGCTCCAGCCTCCTGGAAACGGTGCCAGCTCGTCAAGTCCAGGCTCCAGTCCACCCTCGAACGGTTCTCGTTTCCGTTCCTGAAGAGGGCAATCAGACTCGTACCGATAAACCGCTTTCTGGTTTGCGACACGGCACTGTCAGACCTGATCGCAGAAGGGGAGGAGGCCGCGGCCGAGTTCGCCCGGCATGACTACGCTCCCGCTCTCGAGAGTGCGATCGCCTACTACCGAGACAGGGCAGATCAAATCGGCATGACTCCCGATGAGATCGAAGAGCACATTCGCACAAAGGTGCCGAGTCCGGAGCCTGCGCTGATCGACGGCGACCTCAAGTATCCCGTGGCCAAGCGCTTCAAGTTCGGGAAGGTGGCGTTCGAATGCAACCCGCCCGGGGCAGTGAGCAAGCTCGACGCTGAGCTAGCTCGCTCCAAGCAGGAGGAGTTCGGACGGGACCTCGAACGACAGGCGGCAACGGTTATCGAAGACATCATGCAGAGTGTTCTAGCAGCCTGCAGTGAGCAGTTCACTCACCTCCTAGAGAATGCCGAGGCCGGCAAGTGGAATCAGAAGAGCTTCAACTCCATCGCCAAGTTCATAGCGGATGCCAGGGAAAGCCTAGCTGTCTTCAACTACAGCGAGTTGACCGACTCGCTTCAGCAGTTCGAGACCGAATGCCTCTCCCATACAGCCAAGGAGGCGAAGACGAGCGAAGACCTCCAGCAGCAGCTCAAGGACGGGCTGAAGGGACAGATCGCTCACTTCCAGGAGCTGGCCGACGCCGACAAGCAGGCAGTGATCGATCGCTTCGGAGCACAGGGCAAGAGACGGCTCCAGCTCGACTGACCCCAGTCCACACCGTGTACTAGGGGTAGTCCATGTGGTGGACTAGGGGGGCACACCACGTGGACTACTCTAAGATAAACCAAAGAAGAAAGAATACTACTATGTCTCATCAGAGCAAGATTAGCACAGACTTCAAAGATCCGGAGATGCTCAAGGCTGCGGCAGAATCACTGGGCTGCAAGATGGAGAAAGCTAGCAGCTACGAAGGATACAGCGGGCGCCGGCACAAATGCAACTGGCGCATCCTAGTTCCGGGAGGCCGGGACGTTGGCGTGATCGAGAAGGACGGCGCCCTGTCGCTCAGCACTGACTGGTACGGCAGGACCGGCAGGAAGGTAGCGGAGACCATGGGAGAGAACTTCGACATTCTCAAGAGAGAGTATGCCGTCCGCAAGGCTATCCAGAACACGTCCTGGGACGGATGGACAGTCGTCGAGAAGAAGACGGTGACGATAGAGGAGACAGTACATGCAGGCAACTAAGATCACCCTCGAGAAGAACGGGAAAACCCTGACCGTCACAGTGAAAGACGGCGGCGAGGTAGAGATCGAGGCTAATGGGTTCACCGGCACTAGCTGCCTCGAAGCTACCCGCAACCTAGAAGTCTCACTCGGCAAGGTCGCAACGCGAAAGGCAAAGGCTGAACAGTACGACAAGGAGCAGACATGCAAGGTAACGCAGTACGTTTGCTGATCGAGAAGGACGGGAAACAACACGTCCTTTTCATCCTGCCGGGCGGCGTGATCACCGGCCTGCACACCGACGACCTTGCTATCATTGGCCACAAACAGGTGCGTCGTGCTAGCGACGTCGAGTTCGACAACGAAACGCAACTCTGGAAGGGGGTGATTCGAGAAGAGTTCAGGACGGAGGGACACAACCACATCTTCTACGCCAAGACAAGAGCAGGGGTCCTGGAGTGGGAGCGATACTACTTCGAAGACTGCTACGAACCAAGGAATTGGATATGAACGAACAGATTACCCAGTTGATTCGCGCCGGTTACTCCGGCATCTACCTCGTAACAGCGGAAGAGGAGCGAGCCAAGGCAGTACTGAAAGACGTCGCCGTTGCGCTAGGCTACCAGATATGGACATGGACGATCACGGAAGGTGGCCTCGACATGGCAGGCGCTACCGTCTGCGGCAACGACCATCCCGGATCCATGCTCGAATGCCTGGCCGGCCTAGTGCCGACGAACATGGACGAGATAACCGATGAAGACTATCAGACGTTCGGCAACAAGCTCATCCTTCTTCCGGACTATCACAAGTTCATGGATGACTGTCACCCTCGCTTACTCCGCACGCTGAAAGAGGAGCTAGCCCGAGGAAAGGAACTCGGTCGCGTCCTCGTTTTCATGGGGTGCAAGCAAACGATTCCGCCAGAGCTAGAGAAAGACATCATCGCCGTTCCGTTTTCACTCCCGACCAAACCGGAGCTGGGTGAAGTGTTGGACGGGATATGTCAGTCATCGAACACAGACTGCACCGACCAGCGTGACGACGTGCTCCAGTCGCTGCTTGGCATGACCAACAACGAAGCGGAGTGCGCCCTGGCCTTGTCCTTAGTCAAGACCAAGACGCTCGACCCGCAGGCGATATGGCGAGAGAAAGCCAAGATTGTCCAGAACTCAGGCGTGCTCCAGTTCCTCGACACAAACGTCACCTTTGACGGTGTCGGCGGATACGAAGAAGCGCAGGAATACTACGACACGCGCCAGCTAGCATTCACCGAGGCTGCCCGCGACTATGGCCTGCCACTTCCGAAGGGAGTGCTCGTCGTGGGGGTACAGGGATGCGGGAAGAGCTTGATGGGAAAGGCGCTCGCCAACAAACTCGGCCGACTCCTCCTGCAGTGTAACTTCGGAGACCTACGAGGCGGGATCCAAGGTGAGAGCGAATCGAAGATGCGCCTTATGATGCAGACGGCAGAGGCGCTAGCTCCGTGCATCCTTTTCATGGACGAGATCGAGAAGGGGCTGGCCGGCTACGCTTCGGATCACCTCACGACAGGGGGGACCGGCGGGCGCCAGCTTCAGATGCTCCTCCCATGGATGGAACAAGACAACGGCGTCTACATCTACGCAACGTCGAACGATATCTCCAAGCTGCCACCGGAGATCATGCGCCGCGGACGCTTCGATGAGATCTTCTTTGTCGACCTGCCCAACAAGGCAGAGCGCACCGAGATCTGGAAGATTCAGATCGAGAAGTACAAGCGGGATCCCAACATCTACCCCACCGCCAAGCTAGCGGACATGACGGAGGGATTCACCGGAGCAGAGATCGAACAGGCATTCATCGACGCACTGTACCTGGCATTTGCCGAACAGCGAGAGCCCACGATGGAGGACATCCAGTCGGCAGTGAAGACGGTGTTCCCGCTCTGCAAGCTGATGGGTGCGGAGATCTCCAGCTTGCGCAAGTGGGCAACTGGCCGGACCAGGAATGCCAGCCACCAGGAGACCAGGGCACCTAGCACTGGCCAGGGCAAGCGCAGGATCAGGTCATGAGCATGTCAGTTGGCGAACTCAAGGACTGGCTGTCTAGGCAGGACGAAGAGGAGTGGATCGCTATCGACGACGGCGAGCTCACCCTTGTTACGGAAACCGGAGGCTACTACGAGATTGGAGGGACACCAAGAGATGACGAAGTATAATCTGCAGGACCCGGGCGACCTGACTACGGTCGTCAACAGAGATCACCTAGAAATGCTCAAGAGACCGCACCTCTGGCCTATAGGATGGTGCTTGCCCATGAAGCGCAGAAAGGACGGTAGGAAAGAGCTTGGGGTTGTGCTCAAGGTGAGGCCGCTCAGAGTCTATGCCACCCCGCACGGGTACATCGGCACGGACTACAAATCCACTAGCTTTGTGGACTATGATAGTCTCAAAGCTATCGTTGCCGCAGGCTGGGAGGTGGATTGATGCACCCGCTCAAAGGGACACTGCTGACGCCAGACCAAGTGGACCAGGTCAAGCGGGCGTTTATCTACCGCTGGACCAAGGACAACCCGAAGCGTGAATCAGTATGGCGCAACATCTCAGGCCCACCCACTATACCGCTGATCAGCGATGAGCAGTGGCTGGCCGAGCACGCCTTCTGGTTCACGAGTGGCGGGAAGCTTTCTCAGAAACACAACCACTGCGAACCGGAGTACATGGCAGATGACCCAGCAAGAACTGGTAACTAGGGCCCGGGAGCTAGCTGGCCGGCGCAACAAGCCTGGCCGCTGCCTGGACCTAGCCTGGTGGACATGCGTCGTGCTGGGAGCGGCTGGGTACAAGGTCTGCTTCCAGGCTGGCTCTGCTAGCTGGCCACTGCGCCAGGACTGGGAGAGACCCGAAGGGATCACGCACCTCTCGTATGAGTGGAACAAGCCTAGCTTCGAGGAGTTCATGGCAAGGATGATGGACGAGACTCCGGTCGAGAACATCCCGCTGCCAGAAATCCACTGTTGGGCGGGGCTTGTCGACACACAGGAGATCGTCGACCTAACTCCATGCTTCCTGCCCAACGTAGTATGGAATGACCTAGGGTTTCCCTATGACGGAGAGGAGCTCGACTACATCTGGTCGCCGGGCGCAAGCCTGCACAAAGAAGGGATCAGCTATCACGCCAACAAAGAGGCCACCCTACTCGCCTTCAACCTGGCGAGAACAGTGATGGGAGTGCCATGAGTAAAGGAAAACGGAAGGCACAAAAGAGCAAGAAGGCAAGGGCCGAAGAGAAAGCTCTGCGCTGGATCGCCGGGGCCGGGCGCCGGGTGCGGCACCTGACGAGCCACGCCTCAGGAAGGAACCGACTCAAGAAGTTCAAGTACGCCAAGGACGACTGGCACGGAGATCACGTATGAAGCACCACACAAAACGCTGGCCATACCGAGAGGCTCCGAACAACTCAAGCCCTATCCTCGCATGGGGCTTGATACACTCACCTCTAGAGCCCGGTGCAGTTGACGAGGTAGTGCTCATAGCCAAGGATCCGATCGCACTGAATGAAGTAAGGTGGGCACGCATGTTCTGCGTGCGACATCTAAGCTAGGAGAACCATGAACAAGTATCAAGAGATAGCGAACGAAGCGTACCCCGACTGCTGCATCGAATCCGCCATGACGGACCCGAACTACAACGGCGACATGCTTGCCAGGCACATCGGGATCGAACTGTCAGACGACGCCGAGTGTTACGGCGTAGACTGTGCAATAGGGAGGCTCGAAACGGCTCGCGATGAACTGCAGGCAGTGATCAACGCGCTGGCGAAAGCAAGAGACGCCGGCCAACTAACGACGAGGTAAGACAATGGACAGAACTACACTCACGTACCAGGAGCTGAGCACAGTGCTGGCTGCGCTTCGCTACTGGCAGGCCAATACTGGGAGCATGTTCAGGGACCAGGTCATGCCGGGCATGTTCCAAGACTGTGAGCCACTGGATGACGACCAGATCGACGAGCTGGCCCAGCGCCTGAACACGCTGGAGCTGGCCGGCAAGCCACCACAGGAGTTCAAATCATGATCAAGCTGAAGCTCAACGTCCAGCACGAGAACCCGACGTACACCGAGAAACGAGAACTGGACCTGCCGCTAGCCACGGCCAAAACCATAGTGCTGGAACTAGTCCAGCAGATCGTGGAACACCAGGAGTACGAGCCCGGCGACTGGGCAAGCCAAGTAATCAAGGAGCTAGCATGACACTGGAAGAAGCGTGCAAGATTCACGCCATCTTGGAGACCTTCGAGACCAACGAACCGGACACATCTTTCTGCCGCCTCTTGCAGATGACGGCAGATGCAGCCGCAACGCAAGGGCTACCAGTGCAAGATGATTCAGGTGTAGTCGACGCCCTCGCCATGGTAGCCAACGCCAAGCATGACATTTCGGCGGAACGACGATAATTGTCCATGCTCTTGTTGGGCATGGGCGGGAAGGGAACAATGGATTACCCGTATGAACCGACGACGATTGACGACTTTGTGCAGTGCATGACCGGGATGCAGACGCTTGACATCGTGTACGAGGACAACCGCTTGATTTTTGATAACGGGGGCGATGTGCGATTTGCCATTTCCGCCGGACACCGCGAGGGGGCAGGCACGCAGATTCAAGCAGAGATTCTGCCCAACGCACAGAGTCCGCGGACTCCGAAAGCCGCCGAGAAAGGTTTGACATGAAAGACAACGACGGCGCGGCTTTTGGAGGTACGCTGGACTCATTTGTTGGGCACGTCTGCTTCTACTGCTGCAAGGGGTTCGACCAGACGCCAGACAACCCAAGCAGGACGGACTTCTGCGCGAAGTGCGGACACCGAGGAGAAGGTATCAAGCGCACGATGCGCAAGGGCGACTGGGGTATTCTGCATGTGGTGCCCAACAACCCCCTGGAGAACCAGCCATGAGCCACGACTGTCTCGACTGTGCGACGTCACGCGATAGACTGGCCTTTGCAGAACGCTGGTATGCCGTCAGGCTGAAGCGCCTGCGGAAACTGGTTAAAGAAAAGGCACCTGAAATCGAACGAGAGTTCTGTTGCATCATCGCCAACGGCACGCCATCTGCCGTAGTGGGCGGTTACGAACCACCGAAATACGCACAGATACTCAACCAACTTTGGCACGAAAACAAACGCCTCAAAGCACAAGCAACGGAGGACCAGCCATGAGCCAGTGCAGATCATGCAAGGCCCAGATCACCTGGATCAAGACGCCAGCCGGCAAGAACCACCCAGTGGACATGGAACCAGTCGGCAAGTTCTGGGTCCAGGTCGAGGACGAAGTCACTGGCGACCGGCACTGGTCGCTGGAACCATGCTACCAGTCACACTTCGCATCATGCCCGCAAGCTAGCCAGCACAGGAGGAAGGGATGAGCGCCAACACGCTCCACTCCAACATGGAGGATGGAACCTATCACCGTGTCGAGTGCTCCCAATGCTCGGCAGAGTATGAAGAGCACGACACGGAACTAGAAGCCTTTGCCGCCTCGCTGAAAGACAGGGGCTGGCAACTCTGGGAGTCGGAAGAATATCTGTGCATCGGGATACTGTGCGAAAGTTGTGTCGCCGATCCTCAGATGGCAGGCAGCAACCCCACACTAAAAGAGGTAGATGAATGTCTGACACTTGGCTAACCGGCATCCTAAAGAAGCGGACACCCGACTCAATCCGGATACTTTGTGACCTCCTAGAAGCAGGCATAAAGAACGGTCACTGCTCAGCGAACGACGTGAGGGACGTCGACTTTGCTGAGCCCAACATCATCGGCGCCACGTTCAAGCTCTTGCCCAAGCTAGGGTTCAAGGTGAACCGGGCCAGGCAGGTCCAGACCAAGGCCGACAAGAAGCACAGGCGCTGGGTGCCAGTGTGGGAGCTGGTCGACCGGGGCAAGGCTTATCTAGGTGTCGGCCAGATCAGGCACTGCTTACTGGAACTCAAGCCAGACCAGCCAGTGCAGGAGGAGCTCTCGTTGTGAACACGAACTGTCTCGAAGGGTTGCGCTGCCCAAAGTGCGGGAAGCACGGACCATTCCATATCGCAATCAGCGCCCTGGCCACCGTCACAGATGACGGAGTCCAGCATTACGGAGATATCGAATGGAGTGACGACAGTTATTGCGACTGCCCAGCATGTGACGAATCCGGAATCGTTCAAGACTTCCGCACGCCGAGCGATCAACCGTGGTGGGAAGCGCAAGCAGCAGAAGAAAACCCCGCCAGCCTAGGCCAGCGGGGCTCCCCCGGAAAACCAGCGCAAGGAAAACCAGACGGCTACCCAGGCTAGAAACACAAGGCTAGCAACTAGCTGGCCAGCAAGCAAGGAGAAAGATGAAACTAGACGCAGAACAAACCGCATGGATGGCCACACAAGTTCCAGCACTAGAAGAGCACTGGCTCCTCTATCTCTTCCGGACATACGACGAGCGCTGGATGATCCATGCACAAAACCACAGGCCGACATTGTATGCATCTGCCGAGGATGCAGAAGAAAGAATGCAACTCTGCCTGGACAAACGAAGCAAGTATCTGGCTGGCTATATCGTACGAGTTCCCAGTCCAGCCTTGACACCAGCAACTAGAACCACGTAGCTTCCAGACAGGAAACTAGCACAAGGAGACAAGCATGGCCGAATCAGCTTTTGCCATCGCAACAAGTGAATACCAGTGCCCCCACTGCGGAGCCTTCAGGGGTGCCGCCTGCACCACTCCTGCACACAAAGCGACCACACGCCCACACAAGAAAAGGATGGACCGTCTCACCCGGCAAGACTGGAACCGCTGCACAGTTCCAGCACTCCGGCGCACATTGTTACGGCAGACACACTAAGCAAGGAGACCAACATGTCAGTTAAGATCACCGGCCTGGGCATAGAAAATGTCCAGCGCGTCCACGCATTCGACTACACGTTCGACGAGAACGGCCTCACCATCATAGGTGGGGACAACCGACAGGGCAAGACGACTACCCTGCGATCCATCGCCGCCACACTAGGAGGAGGCAAGTTCTCTCTCACTGATGCTGTCAATGACGAGGCCGTTGCCGCTGCACAAAGCAGGGGTGAAGACGAGATTGCCGAGGGCTGGAGCGAGGCGACGCTGTCCAACGGGATTGTCGTTCGCCGCACCTTCCTCAGCGACGGACGCGTACGGCTCAGAGTGACGGGCCCTGACGGCCGAGGCAACCAGAGTCTGCTCAATGAATTCATCTGCGAGTTCGCACTCAACCTCCCTGCCTTCCTGAATGCGACAGCCAAAAAGAAAGCCGCGCTCCTCCTCGAATCTCTCGACATCGATCTCACTCCATTCGAGGAGCGTATTTCTGCCATCTTCAAGGAGCGGGAAGACATCGGCCGGGACAAGACGAAAGCAGAGGGACACCTCAAGTCTCTACCCTACCATCAGGAGATGGGCACGGAGCTGAAGAGCGCAGTCGAACTGACCGATCGACTCGAAGAGATCCGCCAGCGCAACAGGGCAAACGCCGACCATCGAGAGCTGTTGCAGAAGCTACGCAGCCAGGCTAAGGATCTCGTCAACGACATCGCCAATCAAACGGAGCACATCGAAGAGCTAGAGGGAGCCCTGCAGGAGGCCAAGGACCGGCTAGCTGACATGAACACCAGCAAGGAAGAGCTGGTCACCAGCGGGAAAGCCCTGGCCGATGGAGTAGCCGAGCTAGAAGACCTGGACCCGGCACCAGTCCAGCTAGAGATCACCCAGCTCGACCAGCACAACGGCATGATCCAGCACAACCTGGACTACGAGAAAGCACAGGACGAACTGGCAGAGTACACCGACCAGTACGCTGGCAAGACTGCCGACCTAGCACAGGCCAGGCAAGCCAAGCTGGACCTGCTAGCTGGCTGCAACGACTGGATGGAGGGGCTCACCGTCGAAGACGAAGAGCTGCTCTACCAGGGCAAGGCCTGGGACTCCATGTCGCACGCTGACCAGATCATCGTCGGGATCGACATCGTCTCCAAGATCAATCCGGAGATGGGATTCGTCCTGGTCGACACGCTGGAAGCTCTCGACCTCGCCAGCCTGGAACGGCTGAATAGCTATCTGCAGGAACGGGCCCTGCAGGGCATCGGAACCAGAGTGAGCACGGGCCCGGAATGCACACTCATCATTGACGAAGGGAGAATCGATGATCTACCAACCGCGTGACTATCAAGAGGAGACACGAGGTGCAACGTACAACTCATGGCGAACCAACAGGAGAGTGATCAACGAGCTGGCGACAGGCCTAGGGAAGACCTTCATCTTCTCCATGATCGCACAACAGGAGGTAGAGGCAGGGCAAAGACCTTTGATCCTATGCCACCGATCGCAGCTAGTGCAGCAGGCATCCATGAACATCACGAAGTTCACAGGGATGCACTGCGGCATTGAGAAGGCCGGCGAGACGGCACACGACTCCATGTTCCCGGTCACGGTCGGGAGCGTTCAGTCGATGATGAGCGACAAGAGGCTAGCGCGATACAGGGCCGATCACTTCGACTGCATCATCCCTGACGAGTGTCATCATGCGACGGCCGATTCTTGGATGAAAGTCTTCGACAACTTCCCGGACGCTAGGATTGTGGGCTTCACGGCCACTGCCTACAGAGGCAAAAAGGACAAGAAGAAACTCGGACTGCTATTCGACGGCCGGGGATGCAAGCCGTACAACATCCGCTGGGCAATCGACAACGGATGGCTGGCCCCCATGTCTGCGGAAACCATACCGCTCGACATCGACATGTCTGCGGTCAAGGTGCGGAAGGGGGACTTCGTCGACAAGGATCTTGGCCACGCTCTCGAGCCGTACCTGGACAAGATCGCACAGACGATGGTCGACCGAGTCTCAGACAGGAAGTCGATCGCCTTTCTGCCTCTTGTGGACACGAGCAAGAAGTTCACGGCGATCCTCAACCAGAAGGGACTGCGAGCCTGTCACATCGATGGCAAGATGGCGCCCGAAGACGTCGCCTACCTCCTCTCTGCCTATGAGCGGGGACAGTACGACGTACTGTGCAACTGCCAGATGGCAACGGAAGGATTCGACTGCCCATCGATCAACTGTGTCGTGGTTCTTCGGCCGACCAAGTCGACCGGGCTCTACACCCAGATGGTGGGGAGAGGAACACGGCCATGCCCGCCCACGATTGTCGATGGACACTGCAATCTGATGGAACGTAAGCAGGCAATCAGTCAGAGCTGCAAGCCTGACACCCTCCTCCTAGACTTCCTGTGGCACTGCGAACGTCACAACCTCTGTCACCCGGCCGACCTGATGGCGCCCTCTGCGGAGGTGGCAGCTAAGATGACTGAGATCCAGGAGAAGGGGGGCAGGAAGCGGCTGAGCGAGCTAGAGGATGAGGCTGAGAAGTGTGTAGCCAACGAACGGGAGAGCAAGCTCAAGGCCGAGCTGCAGCGCTTTGCCGGCCGACGACGGGGCAAGGTGGACCCGCTCCAGTTTGGCACGTTCACGCATGACGCCGGCATTGTAGACTACGAGCCATCCTTTGCCTGGGAGAAGAGCCTGGTCACCGAGGCACAGGCACAGATGCTGGCCAAGAACGGATTCGATCCGGACGGGATGACCCGCGGCTATGCCAGCAAGATCATCGATAACCTGATGAAGCGATGGAAGGCAAAGCTAGCTACTCCGAAGCAGGCTCAATGCCTGACCAACTTCGGATATCCCGAAGCCTATGCCCTGACATTTGAGCAGGCCAAGGCACTCATGAACCAATGTGCAGCCTCTGGCTGGACGAAACGCTGGAACTAGCATGAACGAAGTCCTAGTCCCATGTATTCCAGACTCAGTGCTGGCCAAGATCAAGGAGCTAGCTCCAGCCCATGGCTATGCCGATGACTGGCAGCTCATGGCCAGAGACTTGCTCTGGATGGCGACGGAACCAGACAGCTTCCAGATGGAGCTGGCACACAGAGAGGTGAAGAAGCATGCAGTACCTAAAGAAGGGTGACTTCGGGATCTTCCCGTCCGGACTGGTCAAGGGCATGACCCCGTACCAGCAGGTAGCACTAGCCTGGATCTGGAAGCACACCAACGAGGAAGGCCAGTGCTGGCCTAGCCTGAGACTCCTAGTCCAGGAGACAGGCATGTCCAGGAACAAGCTGATCTCTGTGCTCCAGGAGCTAGAGGCAGCCAGCTTGCTGGTCAAGAACAAGCGGCACAGGGCTGACGGGGGGCTGACCAGTACCATGTACCAGGTCGTCGCATACAAGGGGCTGGAGGAAACACTGCCAGCCAAGCCAGCGCCAGAGGCACGGGACCAGATCAACTGGCAGGCCATGGTCTCCAACTGGAACAAGCTAGCCGGCCAGTACCACCTCAAGAAGATCCGGTCCAACGTCACCGAGTCTCGCAAGGCTCACTACCGGGCCCGGGTTACAGAGTGTGGCACCGAAGCGGAGTTCTGGAAGATCATCCGTGAAGAGCTCAAGCTCATGAATGACTGGGGCAGAAGCAACCAGCCGAGTAGCTTCGAATGGATCATAGCTAAACCGTCGAACTTCGAACGGTTCGCTGAAGGCAAGTATCGCAGAAAGGAGACGTTCCCGAATGAGCCAACTAGACGCATCCGCGTTGCAGGCGAGTAGAATTCCACCACACGATGAGGCGGCAGAGAAGGGAGCGCTGGGATCCATCCTGCTAGATGCCGAGAGGGTACTCCCCCTCTTCATTCAGCAAGGTCTCGAACCGGAAGCGTTCTACGTTCCTGCTCACAGTGCTATCTACAGTGGCATGGTCGAACTGTTCCGATCTGGAACTGCAGTCGACCCGCTCCTCTTAGGGACGCACCTACGAGGCACAAACCAACTAGAGAGATCCGGCGGCGCCATCTACCTCGACCGTCTCGTTGACTCCACGCCAACGGCTGCACATGCTGAGTTTTACGCAGCAGTGGTCGAACTGGCATGGCTCAAGCGCAAGGTGATATCAGCCTCACGTGAAGCAGAGTCCGTGGCGTACGAACATAGCGACGAGACCGCGGACGAACTGATAGCCAGAGCACAGGCACCGTTCCTCAACATCCACCATGACCAGCGCATCGGCGACAAGCACGCAGCATGGGAGCGGGTAGAGCAGAACATCCAGGGTGCCATGCGGGGTGAGGTCGTAGGGATACCATCTCCCTGGCCTACGTTCGACAGGGAAACAGGAGGGCCGAGACGCGGCATGGTCACAGCCCTGGCAAGCAAGAAGGGATATGGCAAGTCCTCCCTCTGTGCCACATGGATGCACTACCTAGCGTCCCGGGAGGATCCGATCCCTGTCCTTGGGATGCCGTTCGAGGATGGAGAGGAACTAACCTGGCTCCGAATGGCAGGCATCGAAAGTCGTGTCCCGTCATTCATGGCATCGATGGGCCGCATCGATGACGGACAGTACGCACAGCTATCCAACAACGGCCGGCGCCTGATCGAGCGGCCTCTGTATCTGCTCGGGCGAAGAGGCATGACGATCGACGGAATCAAGGCCGCAGCGATTCAGTACAAGCTGCGCTACGATATCCAGGCACTGTTTGTTGACGCCTTCAAGGACATCCGGAGAGAGTGGCGGGACAGCAACTCTGAAGACGCTAGGATCTCGTGTGGTCTATGCGATATTGCAGAGATGCTGAACATCGCAGTGATTGTAGTTCACCACATCATCAAGTCGGGCGGCAAAGAAGATGATGACGGAGTCCCGAGAGACCTTACGGTTGAGGACATCCGGGGCAACTTCCGCATCATCGATGACGCCAGGATGGTCAACATTCTGCAGCCGCAACTCCTCGACGAAGATGGCGAAGAGTTCAAACCCAACCGGCTCCAGTGCGCCAGGAACAACCACGGACCCACGACAACCGTACCACTAGAGTTCGAGAAGCAGTTCAACCACTTCTTTGAACGCCCCCCGGCAGCTTGCCAAGAGGATCCCGACAGGCCTGAATGGTCACGAACCATGGACGAACTGGACGCATGAAAAAAGCATAAGAAGGAGGCTTGACAACGGGCCGAACAACATGCTATATTAACGACGGTATTAGGAAAACCAAACGCCACACAGGAGACCCGTCATGCCAGAACAATTCCGCCCCATCGAGATCACATCTATCCGCGAAACCGACCCGTGGACCGGCGGCAAGAAGCCGAAGTATCAGTTCATGTTCACCGGCAAGTACACGGATACAGGCCAGCCAACGGAACCCGCCTACAATCAGGAAGGCGAGTCCATGTTCAAGACGATGAGCACTAAGGTGCGCGGCGCCCTCGCCCCGGGCCTGGTCGTGCTAGCGCAGCGCCAAGAGCGCTCTGAAGTCGTGTCCTACTGGGTAGACAAGGCAGAGCGAATCCAGGGCGTGGCTAATCCTGCACCACAACAGGGCCAGCAGGAGGCTCAGCCGACTGCCACCGCTCCGGCCGCACCAGTGACCGAGCCAGCGCCCCAACGTCCTGTAGCGCCTCCTGCGGCCTCGTTTGTGCATGTCGACACTGCCCCGATCACGATGTGCCTCTCGTACGCCAAGGATGTATTCATAGCCATGGTCGAGGATGCCAGGGAGCGGAGCGAGGAAGCTCCACCTGATGACGCAATAACGGCCTACGCCGACACCTTCCTGGACTGGTACAAGTCCAAGCTGGCCCAGGAGACCAGCCGGGCAGAGGCCAGGGCCAGCAAGGTCCAGCACAAGCTGGCGCTCCAGAACAAGGTCAAGGCCGTACTGGAGGGAGCCAAGCTGGTAGACAATGTCCTCCAGGCAGAGCTGGACGATGAGACGCTCATCGACTGGTTCCTGCAGGAGGGGGAGAACGAGAGGAAGTTCCGGCGCAAGGTCGAGGACGCGCTGGAAGCAGCAGGAGTACTGGAGTAACCTAGGAGAAGCATCATGACACCAGAAGCACTGATCATCGCGAACAAGCACAAACTCACCGGGACCCAGAAGCTGCACCCGGGCTACGTCAATCCCTATGGGCTGCCCATGCCTTTATGCAAGGCTATCGAGTGGCAGAACAAGGCACATAGTAGGGGACGGGCGAACATCAGCGTAACGAGCCTGATCGACGCACCCCTGCAGTTCTTCCTGCGACGTGTCCTCATGGACCATGTGGTGCTCGAATACTCCGATCGCCTCTGGGCACTGTACGGCACGCTAGCTCATGAGGTGCTCGAGAAGGGATCCGATGCACCCGGGCAGCTCCGGGAGCTCCGGATGTTCGCCGACCTCTATGGGTGGTGCGTCTCCGGACAGATGGACCTCTACGAGGATCCCGACGTGATGACGGACTACAAGTTCACGTCGACCTACACCGTAGTCAACGGACTGCGCAAGGAATGGGAGAACCAGGAGAACACGTACGCCACACTCATGCGTCACTCGGATGACCCGGCCGTGCAGGAGGTAGCCGACCGGCTGCAACGTCTTCAGATCTGCGCCATGCTCCGGGACTGGGGACCGCGGCACGCGAACAAGATACCTTCCAAGGTGAAGATCCTCGAAGTCCCGATCTGGCCGGCCGAACGCGCCGACGACTACGTGGCAACTAGGATCGGCATCCACAAAGAGGTGGAAGATCTCGCGATTGCCAGGCCGGATTTCATCCCGCCGATGTGCAGCCCCGACGAACGCTGGCTCGATCCGCCTACGTTCGCAGTGAAGAAGAAGGGCAACAAGAAGGCGAAGAAACTCTGCGAGACCTTGGGTGAGGCCGATGCCTATATCAACCTGCAGGCCACGCCGAATCAGTTCATCGTCGAAGAGCGGGCGGGCGGATCCAAGAAGTGCGAGACCTACTGTGACTTCTCACGCTGCGGGCTCTGTCCGTACTACAAGTGCAAGAAGCCACACCCGGCCATTCGTCCCATCGTTTCTGCCCTCCCGGTGAAGACCCACATGCTCACAGTGGAGTAGATCATGAGTGAATACGGAACCTACGACGAGCTGATCTTAGAGAACAGCAGGATACGGCGCGAGAATGCAGAGATGCTCATGCGGCACGGAAGCATCATCGCTGGGATCACGCATGCCGGGTTGGGAATTGTCGACTATCTCACCCACGAGCAGCTTATCGAAACACTCAAGCAACAGCGGGAAGAGGCCAAGCTGAAAAGCGCCATGCTAGAAGATTTCACTAAAGGGATAGAGGAGGAAGGCCGCACCTTCAACGCCCCCAGCGCCAGGGAACTAGACCATCTCTGGAAGGAGATCGTGCTGGCCAGGAAACCAGACTACGGAGACTGGGAATACCCAGCCCAGGCATGCAGGCACATCCTGGCTGAGATCAAGGAGATCCTGACAGAGCAGATCAAGGCATGGAAAGTCAAGGACGAACCAGTCCCGGGCAAGAAGCTCTCGGACGATCCATGCAAGCTGTACGAGGAGGCGCCATGAGTGAGCCCACCCTCGCAGAAAGGGAAGCAGCATTCGAAGCCGCTATCATTGCGTACGGGATCGAAAACTCCTGCCGCTGGTTCGGACACAAAACGGATAGTCAGTTCACCAAGGACACAAAGAAGTGGGCTAAAGAAGCGAAGCAGCACGGCACAAAGGAAACACCATGAAGAAGACAGATCTACTCTACGGAGAGGAGCACTGGGAGATACTGGAAACCGGCGACCCGGAGGATGCACTCAACACGGTCATCGAAAACGCCTGCGACACACCCGGTGAAGGCTTCGACTCCATCGCAGAAAGGATCGAGTGGCCGGTGCGGATCCTCGAGTTTGCTCGCAGGCAAATCAACCACAACGGCGACACGCTAGCTCAGATAGCACTCGAAGCTGTGCTTGAATGCCTGGACGAAGAGTACGCCGGGAGTGACGCTGACGAGGCTTCCACACCTACGGACAAGATGAAGACCGCGGCCGAAGCTCTCGGAAAAGCGGTCCACGAAGACTACGTCCCGTGGACATGTGAGCCCAATGGGAATGTCCACGAATACACACGCGACGAAGCAAGGAAGATTCTGGCATGAACCCAGCCAAGTACAAGACCATCCTTGACCATCCAGCTCTGGTCATACTGGAAGATCTAGGCCCGCATGACCAGCACATGACCATCACGAATGACGCAGACCAGATAGTACTGCTACTGGCCAGCCAGCTAGGCCGGCGCAAGCTCTACTACCTGGACTCGGACAAGGTCCTGACACAGATACTGGTCAAGGACGGCAAGATGGCTGGCTTCAGGCTGGCAGACTAGGAGGAGAGCGTGTATCACTTCCTAGGGACCATCTGCATGCTTATTGCTGCAGGGCTATGTCACTACCTGTATGTCCAGCTAGACGACTGGATGGCAGCAAAGGTTCACAATGAAGGTTACCTTCCGTGGATCACATCTCACCCACCTAGACCGGCGGCCACGTTTCTGGAACGATGGGCAGTCTTGACATACGGAAGAGACTACAGCGTCCGCATCCGCCTCGAATGGCTCAACGGACACACAGCGCGATACGAGGAATCCTTACCACCATGGATGAGAACTAGCCATGCCAGTGATAGCCAACCTGACGTACCGGCGAGGTGACGTCCAGAACCCAGCCTGGCAAGACCTCCAGTTTGGGCGGCTCTTCTGGGGTGGTCCAGACAAGGACTACTTCCAGATATTCATGGACACGCTCCCGCTGGTTCACCACAAAGAATGGTTCATAGGAAACGCTTTGATCCCGGACCCGCCGCCGTTGTTCGGGGAGATCAGGGCCAAGTCAGGCAAGCTGGATGGCGGCAGGCGTAACCGTTGGAACAAGCTAGGTCACATAGGAACTAGAGAGACACCCGACGGCGGCGCCACGCAGTACTACGGCCAGCTACTGGCGATCCCAGTAGCGGCCATCGTCTGGCAGGCCAGGTCCAACACGAACCTCTCCTGCCTTATACTGGACATCAAGAAAGAGGAGTGACATGGCAAAAAGAAAGCCGACACGAATCAAGGTGCAGAAGGGAACGCCCGAGGAGTTCCGGCGTCTGCCCACACGGTACATCAAGGAGCGGAAACCAAAGTATCCGTTCCCCGCACTCGAGGAAATCTACTGGTTCTTCTTTGTGCCGAAGAAAGACCCGAGCTACATGGCCAGCCTCATCACCTACTGGCACAAAGCGTACAAGGGTGAACGGAAGTTCAAGTGCATGCGAGACCACAGGATCGTCTGCGCGGAATGCGGGGCCAAGGACCTAGCTTCACACCTGAAGCAGGGCACCTGCCCTTTGTGCAAATCCGACGCCATTGAGTACAAGACACGAGGCACAAAAGTCTGGAGAGTGCAGTGAACAAGACTGACCAGCTAGTGCAGGCCCAGCTAGTCCAGCAGTACAGGATCAAGCATGGCAGGGTGATCTGGATCACTGTCTACACCAAGGCACTAGGCAAGCCCAGGATGACCCAGCGAGACAAGTTCAAGCCAGCCGCGCAGCGGTACTTCGCGTACAAGGACGAGGTCCGGAGACAGGTCAAGATCCCGCTCTGGCGTCTACCCGAGCCACTCACCTTCTCATGGAGGATCTGGCTGCCTATTCCTCCTAGCGTGAGCCAGGCAGAAAACGAGAGACGACGCGGAACGGGCCACCGATTCAAGCCCGACAAGGACAACCTCGACAAAGCCCTCATGGATATCCTTTTCAGTAAGGATGAGCGCATTGTGGGGACCAGGTTTCAAGAGAAGATCTGGGAGGACTTCAACAAGCCGAGGATAGAGATGGAGTTGCGCTGGTGAAAGTCTGTAGCAACTGCGGGGCATTCAACGTCGAGTCGAGGACAAAGTGTTCAAACTGCGCACGGGATCCATTCCCCTGCCTAGACGTTCTTCAGCATGTACTGAAACTCAACGAGCAGAAGGTCGAAACGCTCCAGATAGGAGACTGGCACTTCCAGGTCATAGAAGATCCATACATGCCTAAGAACCAGATCAAGCTCACGGACGGATCCGGCAACACGATTCACGTAATCGTACAGGAGAAAGAATGAAAGCACTATCCATTTGGCAGCCATGGGCATGGCTTATTCTGCATGGAGGGAAGGATATCGAGAACCGGAGTTGGCCGACCCAGCAACGCGGCATCATTGCCGTTCACACTGGCAAGAAGTTCGACCAGGAAGGCTACGATTTTGTGCGAGCAGAGTGGCCCGAGATCCAGATGCCGAAGACCTACGAGTTTGAGCGCGGAGGGATCGTAGGCACAGTGAAGATCGTCGACTGCGTTAAGCAATCCGGCAGTCCTTGGTTCTTTGGTCCCTTTGGCTTTGTGCTTAAAGATCCCAAAGCAATCCCACTCCAGGCATTTCGCGGGCGGCAAGGGTTCTTCACCTACCCCTGGAGGTAGCCATGATCACCGAGATCTACAAGCCAGTGGCCCATATCTTTCACCGAAGAAACGGGAGTCTCTCCTTCCAGACTGGCACAGCTAACACGTTCCAAGGACTGACCCCAGAGCAAGAGGCTAGGCTAGCTCGCAGAAACAAGGTCTGGCGTTACCTTGGAGAGCTGGCCGTGAATGGATCCAGGCGAGCAAGGCAAGCGTTCGACCTCATCAACCAGGAGGAAGTGATATGAGAGAATCCATCCGAAACATGATCCCGCGCTGGAGGTCCGTCAATGCCTATTGGACGGCGGTAGCAGCAACAAGGTGCTCGCAAGGATGCGACTGGAGTGGCTGCCCCAAGAGCTACACCCTGAAAAACATATGCGATACGCAGCGCAACGGCGGGAAGTTTGGCAGCAACGAGAGCATAGACTTGTTGCGGTTTATCCACATGATGGACCGAATGGCTAAGGCATCAACGCGAATGCAGGACGAAACGCGAAAGGCCATTGCCACGGCCATGGCTGACGAACCGGAAGAACCGCTGGTCTGGGAAGAGTCCGGGGTCCAGCTATGACCCGACTCCAGCGACTAGAGCGCCAGTGCGACCAGCTCTGGCAGCAGGCCCAGGCTAGCATCTGGCGCGGGACATGCGCTAGGTGCAGATGGCACAGGCCCGGCGCCGGACACCACATCATCAAACGACGCATTCACGCCACACGATTCGCACTCATGAACGGAGTGTATCTGTGCAACGATACCTGCCACCCATGGGCAGAAGAACAGCCTGCAGAGTTCCAGCACTTGCTGCGCAGAGACTGGCAGCACCACTGGCTCTGGCACATCCAGAACAAGAACCCGCCACTGGTCAGGTTCACGGAAGAATACCTGCTGGCTAGAAGACTGGAGCTCAAGCTGGTTGTCAAGGAGCTAGCACCATGATGCCAGGCAAGCTAGAAGTCTCCGTGCTGGTGCCCAAGGAACCAGGATGAAGACAATCCCTTTTCCGTACCGCTTTCCAAAGCTACCAACTGGCGAAGATGATCACGACGACCAGATCATCACAGAACCTACCGCTAAGCCTACCGTTGAGTCTACTCCTCGTCATCCCGAAAGCGCATCACAGCATCCCGCCACTCGCCTACGTCCCCCGGGAGCTCGTCGGTTGCTGCTTTCTTGAGATGGCACAAAGTGGAGACTACTCCGGTTCATCATCTCTGAAGTGCATGATGAAATCCTTGTGCTCTTCCCAGCCTTCAGGAATATCATCACGAGCAAGGCGCTTGAGGTAGTCGGTGAAGATCTTTGGCGTGCCGGTGAACCCGGCTATCGAGATAGCATTGATTCCGGCATCTTCCAGCTTGGCCTTGTCATCATCACGGAGCCCTTCAACGGTGGCGGCAATGGCCTCCTTGAGATTGTTCTGCAGCTCCAGGTATGGGGTTGTTGCGTCCACGGCCCGGCCATAAATCAACCGCGATCCGATTAGCGGACCAACGACAGGAGCGCTCTTCATCACGCCAAACGTGAAGATGTCATTCATCAATGTGTTCCAGTCTTCGGGCTCTTCAGGGCGCAGAAACCGGCCCCGAAGAAGGGCGCCAAGGAAATAGGCCGGCAGGACATGCGTGAACAGTATCTTGTGCCCGACGCTGGTCTTCCCCTTGTCGGCCTTGATCAGAGCCTGAAACATTGCCGGTGCCCCACCATCGCGCCAAGCTCGCTTCATTGGACGGTATTCGTCCTTGAGCATGATGTTGAACTCATTCAAGAGTTGCGTCTGAAACGGAAGCAACGCACGTTTCCACGCCTTACCGCGAAGACCAAGCGGCCTGTCAGACGGCGTGACTCCCGGCTGCGTGCGGTCTGTGATCTTGTCGGCAAACCTAGCTGCCTCTGTTTTAACCTGGCCGTCAGTGCGGACCCCGTCTCGATAGAGCTGATTGCCGTATTCAAACGCCCCTCGCCATACAGCCGAACGAGTTATCGCATCGACGATTTGTGGACTCTGCATCATCCACCTTGCCACGGACTTGCCGTTAAACTCCTTGCCTAGAAGCTTTGAGCTTTCCCATGTGCTTACGACCTCATCGTAGACCGCGTCGAAAACCCCCCTGGCATGCTTGGGGCTATACTTCTCCATGAGCTGCCGGGTTTCATTGTTGGCCAATGGATCGCCATAGTGGTGCAGATTAAATGCCGCATCTTTGATGTTCCGCATGAACTCCGTACCCATCCGAATGCCATATCGCGTGGGGACCATGGCCATCCCGGTTGGAAGTGAAATCGCTTGGCGCAAAGTAACGGGCACGTTGCCAGCCAGGATCGAAAGCTTCCAGAGAGATGTGGTGTTGTCCACCAGATTATCTAGCTGAGTAGAGACTTCACCGCGGCCGTTGGCATATCGCTCCCATTCCAAGAACTTGAGCAGCGTCTCATGCTCATTGCTAAAGCCCTTGTGGGCAAACTGCTCATGCACTTTGGCGTTCCTTAGCACACTCTCCATGTCATGCAGCGATTGGGCCTTCGCTATGTATACATCCGCCTGCTGCATATAGGACCTCACGAGCTGAATCACGTCCGTATTCAGGCGCTTTCCAATTGCACCAGGGTTGCGGGCCTCCATGCGCTGCTCAGCATTTCTGCGAGCTTCTGCAGCCTGCGGGAACATAGCGTCATACTGCTCCTGAAGAAAATCCGAGTTGGCCATCATGCCACCCTCGCGCACACTAGGCAGATAGAGAGGGATGTTCCCCATCTCTTTGCCGGTGATATCCTTATGCACTCGGGCCAACTCGGGCCTTACTCGCTCGAACGCGTTGCGCACGATTTCATCTTTGAACGTCAGCAATTCCTGATCGCCTTCGACATAGGTGATCGCATCCCGCACGACATTCTTGAAATGCTCGACACTTCTCTGTCCATCCTTGTCGAGAGAGAGGTCAATGTTGGAGCCATAGACAGCCGCAAGAGATCTATTGTCCACCGTCTCGCCGTCCTCAGTAACGACAGTTTCGAGGGTTGATCCACCTTCGAGGTATTTCAGGTAGAGATAGAGTGCATCGTTTCGGTTGTGGACCATGCCAGCAAGAGTGACGCGAGGAGTCAGGTCTGGCATTTTCTGCCCGACAAGCTTCTGCTTAGCCTCTTGATACCAGTCATTTGTCTTTACGCGCAGGGCGTTCCAGGCATGATCCCTGGCGACCTGCGAGCCGTCCCACAACTTATTCAGGAAGGCGTTTTCGTTGCCATCCGTGACATGATCTATGATCGTATCTGCATGATGGGTTTCCCTAGACACAACACCACTGACGAAGTTCTTCCACCAGAGGCGCATGCCACGGACTGACGATGACGCTTTATTCTGCGACTTGGCTAGCGCATGGTAGCCACCCCTGGCGACAGAGTGAGCTTCCGCGGACGGATAGGGTATGGTCTCCATGTAGCCTAGAAGCTCGCTGACATCCTGCTCAACGCCTGGTGACTGGCGAGGCTTGGCATGCTTGGCCTTGATCCAGCGGTCCACTTCCGACTTCTGGTCATTCGAGAGCTGGTCATAGTCCCTGCCATTGAACCTGGCCTGGCTAGCCATGTCCCTCTGGCCAGCCAGCCTGAGCGCCTGGAGCTGGTGCAGGTCGGCCAGCGGGATCTGGTCCCGGGACTGGTAGCCAGCATCATGGGCAATCGTTTCCAGCTCGGCTGGGGTGAGCACGGACTTCTTGTAGAGCTGGTTCCGGACTGCCTGGCGACTAGCTGGCGTGTCCTCCAGCGTCTGGCGCTGGGAGAGGAGGGGCTGGCCAGTCTTGACCCGGGCCACGTCCTCGATGAACCGGTAGTCGGAGACGACTTCCGCAGCACCTCCCTGCCTGGCCCCCTCCGTATGCCTGCTCCACATTCCATCGGTTTCCGGATTCTCGACAAAGTCCAAGGCGTCATCCATGGCGTCAGAATGCAGATTACGACGAATAGCGGTCAATTCCTCGGACAAGCGCTGAAGTGCATCCGGATTACGGATACTTCCTTCATCGAACGTCGACACGCGAGAGTCATAGACGGACTCAAGGTCCCACTGCCGGAGATCCGGATCCCTGGTAGCGGCAATGAGATCTCCATCTTCAGTGCGAAACAGGTAGTCGCCCGGGATGTAGTCAACTTCCTGGTCACCATCATCTCTCACCCGGATGAGCTTCCCTGCCTTGCGACCCTTCATGTACGCCTCAGACTGAGCCACCTCGGGGGGAAGCTCCCGCTCCGACAGCAACGGCCCCTCACTCCTAGCGTCCAGATCACGGGACACGGCCGTGACGTCCTTCACCCCCTGAGCCATCGCTGTAGCCTGCAGGCTCCCCTGGCTGGCCCCCGCCAGCACTGGGTCGGCCACTGGCCCGCCGAACCAGCCAGCGAAAGCCTGGGCCGCTTGCTCGGACACCTGGCCCTGGACTGCCTGGGAATTGTGTGCCAGTACCTGGCGCATGAACCCGAACGCCTTGACCAGCTCCGGCGTAGCCTCGGCCGGCAACTCGTTATCCTTGATCCAGGACAGGAACCCGTCGACCATGCCCTCCTTGTCCCAGCTAGCCACGCCAGTACGCTCGTCCACCTGGAGATAGGCCTCGTACAAGGGCTGGGCGAACTTGGCCGGCATCAAGCCCTGGGACTGGATGTGGTGGACCCACTCGTGGAGGATGTCCGCGGCATCTGCCCCCTTGTACCAGATGGAGAGATGGTACTCCGGCAGGTACTGGCCGACGATGCTTGTCTCGCCCTCGGTTGTGGTGCGCCGGGATAGCAGAAAATCCTGGATGTCTTCGAAGCTGGCGTCATCCGCCAACTGATCGGAGTCGATCCCGCCAAGGAGATCCTGATACGCGGACATGAGATCCTCGATCTCCGGCAAGCCGCGCTGCTCTTCTGACGGCCGCTCTTCTTCAGTCGCCTCCTGCTCGACCTCGCCCATCTCTGCCAACTCACGCGCCAGGCCCTCTTCGTTGAGCTGGCGCAGAAGGTCTACCCGGCTAGGCGCCGGTTGCGCTTCGGTCTGCTGGACCTGCTCCCACGCCTCCTGAAGCCGGGCCCGCTCTTCTGCCGCGGCCTCATCACTGGCAACCTCACCCTCCTGGACACGCTGAGCAGCCTCGATCCGTTCGATCAGCCGGGACTCCTGCGCGGTACCCTCCCTGTCGAGATGCTGGCTGGCGCTAGCTTCGAGGTTTCGAAGAGCAACACGCTGAGCACTCCGAGTCTCTACATCACGCAGCTCCTGCATCCGGCGATCTAGCTCAGCCCTACCCTCTGCCTGCTGAGTAGTCAGTTCCTGCTCTCGACTCCGGAGGATGTCGACAAGGGCACGACTCGCAACCCGGCGCTGGCGTTGCTGCTCGATCATGGCCGGCTGCTCATGGATCCCACGCAGCTCTAACCTGCTGTATGCGTGATCCGCCATGTCCAGGGCCTGGCGCGTTTGGAGCAATCCGAGAGCCCTGCTCTGCGCATCTGCCAGAAGCTGAGACGACCTACTCTCTTTGCTCACCTCCTGCTGTGCCTCAACCTCGCCCGGCAGGAAGACGAGCACGCCGGGCTCGATCTCCACTCCGGTATCCGGATCGACGCCACGGGCATGGATGCTATACATCTGACCGTTGATCTCGACGTTGTGAAGAACGCCATGGGCATAGAGGGCAGTGAACACCTCAAGGGGGAGATCCCGCGCCTCGAGTACGGTTGCCCCGTCTACCTGGCCATCGAAGACACCCTTCAGCCCTTCGACTTGCGCCTCTGACTTAGCCACGAAGACGGATGTCCGGGAATGCTCCTGCCCTGTTTGCCTGGCCTGCGCCTCAAGGCTACGCTCGAGGGCAACGTTGTCATGCCTGAGCCTCGACTGCTCGTGCATGTCGGAGAGATCGAACATCTGATTGGCCAACTGAGGAACCTGACGGTGCAACTCACGCATCACGTCGATGTCGGTTGTGCCGTCCCGGGCCAGCACGTCCCGCAGTGCGGCCGCATCTAGGTTTTCCCGGGAAAGATCGAGGATCCCCATCGACTCAATGAAGTCGTTCGGAGACATTGAAGGGTCGGCCGCGGCCATGTGTATGCTAGCGTTGCTGATCAGAGAGACAAGAGCCTTGGCGTGGATATCCGCCTGGTTGCCGTCTTCAATCGCGTTCAGTGCATCCCAGGCACGCTCATATACCTGAGCCATTACCCCTTCATGCTGAGCGAGAGCCTCCTCGCTGAACTCACCGTCGACCGTAAACGCAGCTTCTTGCTGCTGCGCGTCCGGCATCTGTGTCGCTTGCCCGATATCCCGCTGAACCCTTGCATTGCTGAGCGAACGCATTCCGGCAGTCATTGCCAGCATAGGGAGAACAGAGACGGCAGTCTGCGCAGAGATGTTCAGGTACTGCTGCGGATCCACCTCGTGTTCAGGATTCACCATCATGTGTGCAATGTCCCGCATCCCCTGCTGAACATTCTCTTCCCAGATCTCAATGCCTATTTGTGCCACGGCAGAACTCGTCTTCGGCCACATGAACGCCTTACCGTAGAGTCTTGCCGCCTCCTTGTAGGCGCCCCGTTTGAGAAGCTGCTGCGCCACGGGCCCAGCCCAAATGCGGCCGGCGTTTGCAGCGACAATGGCCTCAACACCGAACATCTGCTCAACGGCAGATTCACCGATCGACTGGATCACGCCAATGGTCCAGGCATCTTCCGGGTCCGCGCCGGCATCCATCAAAGACTGGACGTTCTCCCCGGTGGTGCGAGACATCATGTTCCAGAACATGCTAGCTCTGGCTACGTTCGAGCCGACATGACTGGCCAGGCTTGTACCAGCACCTAGCTTTGTGGCCGCGCTGGAAGCAATGCCGCCAGGAATCATTGCGGACAACAGCATCTCCGCACCCTGCCAGGTACCAGACCCCAGCAAGTGAGCAATCTTGCCAGACATCTCCTGCGGCATGGCCCAGTTACCAGCATAGCGCTGGCCAGCTTCCAGCCTGGAGCTGAGCCTGGACCCAATGCCAGTAGTCATGGCCACGGTCTTGAGGTGACCCCTGGCACTGGCCGCAGCGCGACCAGCCAAACCCTTGCCGAACGATTCCAGCCCGCTCTGGCCGCTAGGAGCCTGCTCATGCCTGGCAACGCTCCAGTCGACCATCTCCTCCTCGCT
>Ga0233437_1001190_pt1 | contig 49875 bp, 60 predicted proteins | sample SI_122_August201_FD_182714 | JGI IMG/M metagenome (GOLD analysis project Ga0233437, IMG submission 182714) | Seawater microbial communities from Saanich Inlet, British Columbia, Canada - SI_122_August2016_200_MG | ecosystem: Environmental > Aquatic > Marine > Inlet | place: Canada: British... | reverse complement strand
ATTCTTTACTCATAGTAATTATGCTACTAACTCTTTATTTAAAAATAAATTAAATAATAGTAATAATGAATCTTTAAGTGCCTTATTTAAGTGATTTGCTTGTTTTATTAGATTTCTAATATTTTTTCAGTTATTGAATCTGCTGGAAGATGAATATTCATATAAGGCATATTTAATAATTTAGCAGCAGAACCTACCTTATCATAATTTGAAGCATGACTTCCTAAATCTACTGAACTTTTTCTTTTCTTTGATTTCTACACAACTTTTTAAACTTTTATATTTAACTATTGTATTTAGTTTTGAAAATGCAACAGAAGATGAAACTAATGCATTTGAGAAATTTTATGATTTATGTTTAGAAGTAGCAAATGATTACAACAGAAATGATTTCACTAAACAAAAAGAAGAATTTTAATTAATTTTAAAATTTATACAATTTAATTCCATGTTTTACTTAAACTGATTTATAATCCTTTATATGGCTTGGTAAATAAGTTGTGTAATCAATAATAGCGAAAGTAGGATATGGAAAAACATTGATATATTTAATGATGATATTATTTCTCTACTAAATATTAAAAAAGAAAACTATTCAAAACTTACTTACCGTGAAATATTAAATAAATTAGATCAAAAAAAGGAAGATATTATGGGAAATAATACAAACAATGAGGGAAATAATACACCTCAAAACAAACAAGAAGTTTTTAGAAAAATAGAGAAATCTATCGAACTATTCAATAAAAATATGGCTTTTATTAAATCAGGAAAAATGAAATATGATAGAACACCAGAAGAAATGCAAAAATACGCATATGCAAATAGTATAAAAGAATTCAATTTTTCAATTGATGATATAAAACATACATTAGAATTAAGAACACAATTTTTATCTAAGAAAGATAGTGATGAAGTGAAATTAGGAACAAATCTTACTTTAAAAGCCGATGGAGAAGAGTTTTTAGCATACAAAGCAACATCAAAATTAGAAGAAATTTTAATATCAAGAAGTAAAATAGAATTAGACAATAGAGAAAAAACAATAGAATTATTTAAAGACTTAATAGAAGAAGATGTTCAAAATATACAAAATGGTGATTATATTAAAAATAAAAAATATTATATTTCAAATGATGGTATTAATTCTAAACCTTCTGATAAAGAAGAGATGATTATAATTACTAATCCATGGAAAATCCTAAAAAATGCACAGAATGAAGTGGGTGAAGATGGAGAATTAAAAAATTTAGAAAAAAAGATAACAGAAAATATATATAAAACAATAGAAGATGATTATCTTTCTGAATGTCCATTTTAGGAATCAATAATGAATAAAGCAGTATTAAAATTAGCACAACAACAATTAGATCCACTAACTTACAAATTAGTTGATGGAAATTATGACTTAATAGTTCATGAGATTATGAAGACAGAAGACAAACATATTAAATTAGAGATAGCAGAAATTAATGGTTTAGATGAAAATACTGTTGATTATCTCATATTAGATAAAGATAGTGAAGTTAGAAGAAGAACAGCAGCGAAACAAGCATTAACATTGGATCAAATTGATTTTTTAGTATTTGATGAATGTGATAAGGTTGTAATGGAAGTTGCTAAATTAAGTATATTACAATCACAACAAATTGATTACATAATAAATGAAAGAGATCCTAATGAAAGAATTCTAATAGAAGTTAGTAAAAATAAAAATTTATTAGAAAGGCACGTTAAAGAACTTTATTATTATTCAATATCTACACCAGAAATCAAAGAAAACATATTAAACAATAATGACAAATATCAAACATTATTTAATATATACAAAATTGAAGATATGAGAAAAAGACATATTAGAATGCCAGGAATTGAAGAAACATTTATGGACGAAGAAGAATGGGGAAAAAGAAAAGAAAAAATGTATAGAGATTTCTCTTAAACATTCTTAACACTACTCTCAACATAAAGAGTGGTGTTATTTTCTTTATTGCATTTTAATAATTTTCAAAACTTTTTAAAAATAACTTGACATTTGTGTTATTTTATATTATAATTCTAACAATGAAGTTAAGTTTCAACAAAATAATAAATATAACTTGACTTACGATTCAAACAAAAAGGTAATAAAATGAATACATTTAAAAAACAAATGATAGTAGGTCTATCAACAATCGGTATAGGTATAGGGTTAATTTTCTTTGGTGGAAATAATTTAATTGAAACACAAAAAGAAGCATCTTCTGTTTCACAAAAAGTAAGAACAATGCAAAGTTATCTTGCAAATGCAAATCAAGAATTAGAACAAGTTAAACAAAAAACTTCAACTATTAAAATTGAAAATAGAAATTATGAAATTAAATTAAAAAGTGAAATATCTTTTAAAACTAAACAAACAAAAGAAGAATTAAAGAAACTACAAGATAGAAAAGAAAAAATTGAAGGTAAAATTACCAAAATTAAAAATATTATTAAAAAAGATGTTGAAAAGACTAAATTAGAAATGTCAAAAATGAAAAATGATATTAAAAACAAGACAACCAAATTATCTGAATTAAAATCTAATATCAAAAATACTACTGTTAAAAATGATAAAATCAAACAAGAATTAGAGGAAAATAAGGAATTAATGATAAAAATATCAAATGTTGATAAAACAATTGAAACACAGAAAGAAACTCTATCTAAATTAAAAACTGATATTAAAACAGAAGAAAACAATAAGAAAATAGTGCTAAAAGAGAAAAAAGAGATATTAGATAATAAGAAAGAAATTGACAACAAATTATCTAAATTACAAACAAAATATAAAGAATTTGATAAAAAATATAATCTTGTAAAGAAAAATAATATTAGATTTAATGGTAAAAAGATGGACACATATGTAAAAAATTCATTTTTAGGTAAAATTTCAAGAAATAAAAATGGTGAAAAATATTTAAAAGGAAATTTTTCATTTAATTTTCCAGAAAAAACAAATAGATTATCAATTTCTATGCAAACAAATGAGGAAAATATAGGTCATATTATTATTCATACAAAAAAACACGGAGATACAAATTTTAAATTAGATCATGGAGCGGTAAGGATGATAACTGAATATAAAAATGGAAAATATATAAAAACGCGTACAATAAGTAAAAATAGAGGTGATGGCATAGTTAATACAAATATACAAATAGACAAAAATGGTAATCTTTCTTTGAGTGATCAATCCCTATCTTTTACTTCTTATTTATTATCTGAAAATACAGAAAGTGAAACAATTGAAATTACTTCTATTTCATTCTCTGGAAATATTTTTGGATTTAATATTCAAGCAGAACAAGAAGGTGAAAAAACAATACAAGGCAATAAGAAAGAAATTGACAACAAATTATCTAAATTACAAACAGAATATAAAGAATTTGATAAAAAATATAATCTTGTAAAGAAAAATAATATTAGATTTAATGGTAAAAAGATGGACACATATGTAAAAAATTCGTTTTTAGGTAAAATTTCAAGAAATAAAAATAGTAAAAATTATTCAAAAGGAATTTTTTCATTTAATTTTCCAAAAAAAACAAATAGATTATCAATTTCTATGCAAACAAATGAGGAAAATATAGGTCATATTATTATTCATACAAAAAAACACGGAGATACTTATTTTAAATTACATCATGGAGCGGTAAGGATGATAACTGAATATAAAAATGGAAAATATATAAAAACGCGTACAATAAGTAAAAATAGAGGTGATGGCATAGTTAATACAAATATACAAATAGACAAAAATGGTAATCTTTCTTTGAGTGATCAATCCCTATCTTTTACTTCTTCTTTATTATCTGAAAATACAGAAAGTGAAACAATTGAAATTACTTCTATTTCATTCTCTGGAAATATTTTCAGATTTAATATTCAAGCAGAACAAGGAAAATAATACAAAAAATAAAAAAGGTTTTAGTTAATAACAACTTCCACCTTTTTTATTATATAATTTTCAAAACTTTTTAAAAATAACTTAACATTTGTGTTAGTTTATATTATAATTCTAATAAGAATGTTGAGTTTCAACAAAATAATAAATATAACTTGACATACAAGTAAAAAGGAATAAAAATGAATGCAGCAGAATACAGAAAAGCAATTAAAACAAATCAAGAACAAGAAAATAATACACAAACAAAAGAACAAGGAGCAGGTAGTAAAGCAATTAATGAAATGAAAACAAAAGTGATACAGAAAGTTGTATCCTGGGGAATTATTGGCATAGGTATTCTTTCAATACTAATAATTATTTATTTTGTTTTATCAGATATGAATACAACAAACAAAAAAGAAGAAATACAAACAGTTAATACTGAAAATATTGATATCTACAAACAAAGAGAAGAGCAAAGATTAAGAAGACAATATCATAAACTACAAGAAGAATTATTAATGCTAAAGACTCCAAAAACAGAGTTAGAAGCACAAAAAATCAACATAATTAATAGTATTAAAAAAGAAAAAGAAACTATCAAAAAACTTGAAAATATTAAGAATCTTAAAGAAACAGAATATATGGCAAACAATTTTGATTTACAACATTTAATGAATAACAACAAATTAGATATTAGATTTAGAGATTACACAATTACACCAGATGGAATTACTGAATTAAATAAAAATGGAATTATTGACTTTAAAAATGAATATAAAAATTACAGTTTAGTTGCAAATTTATATATATTTAGAGGTGGTTCTTTAAATATTGATAACAAAGTTTTAATTAAATACACAAAACAAAATAAATTACAGGTAATACATGACTATTCAGAAAAATACAACAAATCATATGAAAAAAAATATGCACAAATAGAACTTGAAATTATGAATAATCAATTATGGTTAAATGGTGTATCAATATTAAAAATAAGAACAGAGAATGTTAAAAATATTAAATTATCAACAAAAGATACAATAATTAAAGTATTAAGAATTAGGGATTAAAATGGGAAGGACAACATAATATTGCTGATTTTATAGCAGACTATCAAAGAAATATAGGAACAAGTGATTTTTTTAGAAATGAAAATAATGATTTAATCAATAGAATGAAATACTAACTTTTTGAAAACTTTTGTAATTTGTTGAAAATTAAATTAAAATTGTTTAAAAAGTGTTATAATTGAATACAATAACTTGACATTCGTGTCTTATTAATAAAAGGAATTAAGGAAATGGCAATAGAATATAAATACTACGACCATATTATAGTATTAAATGCGGTTCAAAAAATGGACTTTGAAAACATGATTATTGTTTATGATTTAGCAACTGAAAAATATGTATCAGTGAAACAATCAGCAAAAAATAAAAAAATCAATAGACATAATGTATCAGTTAATTTAGATGACAATAGAATAAACTACTATTCAACTAAAAAAACAGCAACAGAAATTTTAGAGAAACTAATATGTAAAAAATTTCCAGACATAAATTATGATAAGGAATTAAAAAAAGTTTGTGAAAATGAAATTCCTTCTGGTTATTTAGTTTATGATGCCTCAACAGAAGAAACATCATTTGAAGACGAAGAAGGTATGATTTATTACAATACTTGTAGATTAACTAAATATTTTTATGAGAAACAAAAAAACAATAAAACACTACAAGATTTATACAATGAATTAGATAATTTTCCTAATTTTAAAATATTATTTAAAAACTTATTCAACGATAATGAAGAAGATACAAAATACTTTTTAAATTGGTTAGCATCAAGTTTTATGGGGAGAAAGAATTTAACTTCAATAATAATTAAAGGTGTTGAAGGTTCTGGAAAAGGTGTTTTAATGAAATATATTGAGTGGTATTTTAATTCTTCAAATGTTCTAACTGCTTCAAATGAAATATTAAGAACAGATTTCAACGAACAAATGGAAAATAGAATGTTTGTAAATCTAAATGAAATTACATTAAATAAAAATAGAGAACTATATGAAAAGTTAAAAACTTGGATTACTGATCCAACATACAATCTAAATGTTAAAGGTGTAAGACAAAGAACAAAAGCAAATAACATGAACTTTTTAATAACAACTAACAATGCAGTTCCAATTGAAGTTTCAACAACCGACAGAAGATATTCAATATTTTTAACAAAAGAAACAAATATTAAAACAATAGTAAATGATACTTTTTTTACAGATTTAGAAAAAGAATATATAGAATTTACAAAGGTATTAAAAAGTTTAAAAATTGATCATACAATGGCAGATATTTCAATAGAAAATGATATTAAAAAAGCAATTGCACATAATTCTACACCAAAAAGAGATTTATTAGTAAGACTAATTAAAGAAAATGACTATGACAAAATAGAAGAAAATATTGTTATAGAAAATAGTGGAGACGAAAGCAAATGGCAAAAGTTTATTAATGATGTTGAGTTATATAATTTAATTAAAACTGATATTTCAATTTGGCTATATGAGAAATTTGTTCCTGGAACTGCAACAGCATCAACGATAGGGACACATTTTGGAGTTCATTTTGGGGATACAATTCAAAAAACAATAAATGGAAAGAAAAGTAGATACAGAAGAATTACAAATACTGTTGGTAAAGTAGATAAAAGAACTACAAAAAAACAAATTACATCTAATGATGATATGCCATTTTAGAGAAAGGAAAAAGTATGATTATGACAGGTTATTTAATAGAAAAAACTAACGATAAAATGGAAAAAGAACTTTTTCTAATTGTTGGTTCTAAAAAATATAACAATAATGAAGAATACACAATGCTTTATAATATTATAACTAAAACATTTTTTATAGATGAAACAGATACTTTATTAAATAGAGCAGTTATTATAGGTAGATCAAAAGAAGGTGGAACAGCTATTGAAGACTTAAAAAAACAAGGAGATTTATTATGGAAATAGTAGAAAGTCAAAAAAAAGTTTATATTAAAACGGAAGATGGGAAATTTTTTAATTTAATTACGCAAAAATTAGAAGAAAATGTATATTTAAGAAAACCAACAAAATACAAAATTAACAAAGAAATAAGTGAATGGATTGAAAAGAATTTCGATAAATATATTAACTTAGATTTTAAAAAAGGAGAATAAAATGAGATATTCAAAAGATTACTCAACAGGGAAATTAATTGAAGAATTTAATTTAGACATTAAACAATCAAAATTAAATTATAGACTAAAAACAAGAGTTGAAGATATTAATAGTGAAAAAGAAATACTAAAAATAGAAAAAATAAATGTAAATGATAGATTAGTGATTCTTGACAAAAAAGCATTATTAAAATGGATGGAAAAAGATTTTGCTGATTTTAATAAGATAAATAAAAAAAATTTTGAAATTGAAAAAAATTGAAAAGTTTTCAAAAATAACTTGACTTATGATTTAAAATATGTTATAATTGAAATAAGAAAGTTTTATTTTTGATAACTAATATAATAACTTGACTTATAAGTAATCCCTGAAACGGGGAATTGAAATGGGAATGACAACTGTTTCAAAACAAAGCATTATTGCTTTAAATGTAAATATTAAAAGAAATAAAATCTTTTTTTATTTTTAAGTTCCTGAAACGAGGAAAAGGCTGAATAGAAAAAACAACTATTCTATAAACTAACTTGACATACAAGTTTTTGAAATGCTATATTATATAAAAAAGGATTAAAAATGGCAAAAGAAACAAAAAATACAGAAGTTGAGACTAACAACACAAAAACAACGAACACAGGTTTAACAGCAGCAGAACAAAGAGAAATTGATGAATTAAATGCAATGATTGAAGCAGGTGAAGAAGAACAAGAACAAGTTGATTACAGAACTTACAAAGTTGAAATGGTTGCAGATTCTTATGATTTAAAAGAAGATGGTATTCAATTATTGACTACTGTTAAGAATCTTGAAAATGGTGAATTAACTAAACATTCAATTAAAGTTTATAACAACCCTGAAACTGGATTTATGTTTGACGACAAAATTGCAAATGGTTTATTAGGTAAAGAATTAACTTTTACAAATGAAAGAAGAACTATCATTAGAAATGAAGATGGAACTGAAAGAGCAGTATTTATGGCAGACGCTGTAAAAGGTGGAGCAGAAGCAGAAGCAAATAGTTTTTATTGTGATGTAATGGTTGATATGGTTGTTGCAGGTGGTTCAGTTGAATCAACAGGTAAGAACAAAGGAACTTCATTTCAATCATCAATTCAAAATGGAACAAGAAAAGATTTATATACTGTATTAGTTAAAGGAAGAGTATATTCAGTTCAATCATTTGTAGGTAGAACAATAAGAATTCACGATTTAGAGACTAAAAAAACATTCACAGGTGAAACTATTCACTTTACGGATAATTCAACAATTAAAGTAATTGCTTAAGAGTTATTGAATACTTAAAATTAGGAGGTTAGAGGTTTTTTAACCTCTTAATTTATATGACAAGAGAACAAGTAGCCCAAAAACAATTTCAATTCTATACTATGAAAATAGATTTAATGAAAAGACAAGAACTTTTTTTATTAGAGAACTTATATGAAAATGAGGCTTTTGATAAAAAAAGATTTGATTTTGTTTTTAATAAAAAAATGGTTCTTCCAAAAATAATTGAGAAAAACTTGAAAAGCATGAAAAAATGGGTTGTTATGATGGGAATTAGATTAGGTTTTTTAAGAAATAAAAATTTTTATAATGAAAGTAAAGATAAAGAAATTCCATATACTGGTATTCTTTATAGATATGGAATTATTGATAAATGGAAAGCACAAAAACTTGAAATACAACAAAAGAAACAAGAAATTTTAGACGAAATGGAAATGAGAAAAATGTTGGCAATGTTTGGATAAAGGGAAAAAATGGACATAGATATATACACAAATAAACACTTATTAGTAAAAGATACTATTAGTATTGTTATTCAAAAACAAAGTTTATGGATTAATAACGAGAATGGTTTAAATCACACTTTACAAAGACAATATAAAGATATGGTTAGACTATATAAAATGGCACAAGATGAAGACTTAATGTATTCTATAACAATTATAGCCAATAAACTACATGACTTTTCAGAACATTCAAAAGATTATAAAAACTTAAAAAATATTTTACCTGAATTTGAAAGACTATCACTGGATGTAAGAAATAGCATTATAAATCAAGTTAATGTTGCTAAACCCCACTTCAATCAAAAAGAATTAGATAAATTATATAAATTAAGTCAATCAAGAAAAGATACAGTAGGTAGATATATAAAACAAACAATCAAGGTATGTGATCACACTAAAAATCCTTTTTTATTTCATTACTTAAAAAAAATATTGGAACATTAAATGAAAAACAAACCAAACGAAAGAGATATCAAATCTGTAAATAATACTTTAAATAAATACAGAGAGAGACTTGAGATGGATATAGAAAATCCAAATATTGAATACCAAATGCAAAAAGACATTAAAAAGGAATATGTTGAATTATATAGCGGAAAAACTACCAATATAAGAAGATTAAATAAATTTATTAGAGTATATGAATGGAACAGAAAAAAAGAAATTTTACAATACATAAGACAATATTTATTAGAAACAATACTAAATGAAATTAATAAAAAACTACTTGAAGACGATTTACGACCAAATCCATTAGAAGAACTACTATATTTGAAAACTTTTGAAAAATAAAAACAAAATATTCCTATAAAGATTATAATAAGAGTAATAATAACTTGACAAATAATTTATAAAAGGAATAAGAATGAAAAAAATATTTTTAATAATAACAATAATAACACAACTTTCTGCAACAGATTATAATGTTTATAAGGGTAAAACTTTAATAGGAACAATTAAAAATCTAAATACTATTAAAGAAGATTACTTAAAAATAAAAATGTGTAATTTCTTTGCAAAAATGGCTAATAATGGGAATGACTATTTAATAATCTATAAAAAAGGCACTAAACCTTCTGATAAGATCGTTGGTAAAAGTTGCACTTTACTTGAAGATGAAGAAAACTACATAACATTAATTAAAGAAGGTATGGAAAAAGATGGTATTAGTGAAACAACTAATAAAAATAAAAATTCTATTGAGACTTCAACACGAGAAAAAATAATTCAATATGTAAAAGACAAAACAAAGGAATTTACTATTGAATTAAAATCAATTGTAGAGGAAGTGAAAATAGAAGAAGACTGGATGGATAACATTTAAGGGGTATAAAATGGAAAACAATAACATAAATGTTCTACAACAGAAACAACAAGAATTAGAAAAACAACAATGGAAATTAAAATATATAGGTGAAAGATTTATTAATGAAGGTGAAGAAAGAATAGTAGCAAAATGGCAATATCTAATTGGAAAAGGTTTTTTATTTCCTTTCTTAATAATGGTATTATTAACATATTTAACAATTTTATATCTTTCTTTTGGAGTTGATATAAACCAAAGAGATATAAATGATTTCAATAGACAATTAATTAATAATTGGAGAGAAATACCATTATTTACACTACTAATACTTACTACAATAATTATTAGTATTCCTACAACCATATTTATATACTTAAAAAAATTTGTAGATGATAGAATCAAAAAAGCAAAGATATGTCATTTTGCAGGAATAGGTAAATGGAGATTAATGAAAATCAATAAACCAAAAAAAGGAATAATTAAATTAACTTTCAAGTTAAAAGCGAAAGAAAAATATGATAAAGAAGATATCAAAAATAGTTTAAAAGAACTTTTAATTGAGTTTTCTATGTTTGATGGTGTTGTTATACCTTCATTAAGTGGGAAAAAAGATGAATTAGAATTAAAAATGTTTAATGAAAAATATTTAGACTTTAATAATTTTAAAAAAATTGAAGATATAGATATTAAAAAGAAGATTATTAGAGTATCTGGTGGAATTAATAACTTTAAGATTATAGAAATAACAGACAAATCAATAACATTTAAAAATAAAGAATTAGCAACATTTGATAAAAGTGAGTTAGAAAATGCAATACCTAAACTTGCAAGATTAACTGGAAAACACAATGGAAAATTGATTAATAATCCAAAAGAAAATGATAGTTATATAATAGTATTTAAAAATAAAGTTCCAACAATAGAAACTAAACTACCACTTTTAGACTACAAAAATGTATTTGAAAAAAATAAATTATATTTAGGTGTTAATGATGTTGCAGAAAAGAAATATGTTAAAACTATTGAAAATGAGGAAAATAGAGGAAAACTAAATGGACACATGCTAATGGTTGGTGCATCTGGTTCTGGTAAATCATATTCAGTAGATATAGTAATGAATAACTGGATTGAAGAGAACGCATATAAAGATATAGAGAAAATTTACATATTAAACTTTAAAGATAGTGCAGATTTTAATAAATATAAAAAATTAGATAAAGTTGTATATTCAGATGGGAATCCACGAAATGCACTTGCTATGTGTAAAAAAGTTGAGTTAGAAATGACTAAAAGATACATTTATAATTCTATTAACAATAAATCAAACTATCCAGGACAAAAAATATTATTTATAATTGATGAGATACAAACCATATCAGAAGAAATGAATTCAAGAAGTCAAGAAGCAATTGTAAGAAATTCCTGGATGGAAATAAATAGAATTTTAACTAAACTGGGGAGTAAATCACGTGCCGCTAATATTTCATTGTTTGTAGCATTACAAAAAGGAACTGCCGAGAATTTACCTGGTGGAATGACATTTAGAGATAATTTAAGACATAGGTTTGCATTAAAAAACAGCAATATGTCTTTACTGTTGGATCAAGAGTTAATAGATAAAGAAAATATAGAATCAGATAAATTAGAACAAGGTCAATTTGTATATATGGATAATTTAAAAGGTGAAGCGAGTATTAGTGAAGGTTTTTGTCAAGGAATAGATTTAGAATGGGAAAGTGATCTTCCAGTAAAAGAAAACGATAGTGATGAAGATAAATTAATAATAAAAGATTTAGAAAAATACGAGGAAGTATCACAAATAGTATTTGACTTAGAAGCGGAACAAATAGAAAAAGAAAAAGAAGAAGGTAAGAAAACATATGTAGATACCATTAGTGATTTAAATAACTTTAAAGAAATACTATATGTTGATGAAGCGATAAAAATATGGGAACAACAAAGAGAAAATAATGAAGACGAAGAAGAATGGGAAGCAATTGATTTAGATAGTGAAATTAATTTTATTAAAGATGAATATGATGTAAAAGATTTAAAAAATGATAAAAATGTATTAAAAAACATAGATATAAATATAAAAACTAACGATAAAACAGAAGAAATAGATTTAGAAAATAAAGAATATGTAGAAAACAGTTATTTATATCAAGATTACAAAGAAACACTTGATATCAAAAAAGAGTTAGTTATAAGAACAATTATAGATACAGAAATAGTTGAAGATGAATTAATAGAACAATTCGATAGAGACACAAAACTATTAGAACTTATGAAAAGCAATGGAACATACAAAGAATATTCGCAAAAAAGAATAGGACATTAATATGGCTATGAATATAGAAGAATTAGTCAAACCATTCAATCTATTGGATAGTCAGAAAAAGAGATTAAACAAATATTTAAAAGAATTAGTAGAACTTGAAAGAGAACTTACATATTTAAGAGACCATATATTTTATTTAAAAAAAGAAAGAATTAGAAATCAATATACCATACAAGAAGAAATGGAAGTAATAAAAAATAAATTAAAAGAACATCACAAAAGAAGAAGAAATTTAACCGATTTAACAAATGCAAAAGTATATGAAACATTTATTGAATATATTAAATATAGACTTGCAGAATAAAATTATTTTGAAAAGTTTTTAAAATTATTGAAAATAACTTGACTTTTATGTTAATTATTGTTATAATATCAATAATAAATGTTAGATTAATGTGTAAATAGATTTAATATTAACTTGACTTTGGGGTTAGAAATGATTAGAATAGGTTTAATGATAACGACAATGACATATATAATTATAGGTAGTTATATAAAAATAAACAACAATATAGAGTTATATCCAGAAACATATACATCACAAAATTTGATATTAGTAGTATTAATTATTTTTGGTTTTGCAATTGTAGGTATAACACTTCTTGTTAGCACAATTTTAATAGACAAACTATTAGAGAGGTTTATAAGTGGGAACAATTAAGTTTGGAATCGGATTAGTTTTAAATCCTTTCATATGGATAAATACTATTAGTAAATAAGGGGAGAAAACGATGTTAATGAAATTATATGACAACAAAGTTGAAGAGTTATTCAATAACAATAATCCAGATGATGATACAGAAATTCTTATATTCAAAGCAGCAGGTTCTGTATTGTCTCTATTAACTTCAATAGGAATAAGTAGTAGTATTTTTGGATTAAATGGAATAAGTTTAACAATAGGATTAATTACAGGTATTTTATTAACTCTATTACATTTAAAATTATTTAATCAAGCAATAGAAGATTATATAAATATGAAAGATTCTATCACAAAACCATTATTGGAAGCAAGTGGTATATCTAATTGGGAAATTGAAAACATTCAAGATATTGACGGAGATGGAACTTATGATGAAATTATGTTTTCACATATTAAAGGAAAACCATTTAATGTTTCAGAACTTGAAAGCGCGATAGATAAATTATCTCCTATGTTAAATAAAGAAGGTGGAATAGTTATACCTTTTGGTAAAGAAAATTATATGTTAAGTTTTAAACCTCATATTATTAACTTAATCATTAATGAAGGTGGAATTTACAATTTTATCATATTAAATGAAGATGAAATTGTAAATAATCCATATAATTTTGAAAAAATAGTATTTCAACACAACACAAACACAATTTATGACATTAGACAATTAAAAGAAAGTAAAGAAAATATTACAAAAGCAATAGACAGAGGTGGTATATCTATTGTAGAACTTGATGATGGTTGTGTGGAAATGAGGTTTAATAATCTTGTCCATAAAATCTTAAAAGCAGGAAATATATCAAGTTGGAAGATATCAAATGTTGAAGAATTAATTCAAAATGAAGACTATAATTTAATCAAATGGGAACATATTGAAGGAGAAAGTTATTCAGCAAAAGAGTTAGAAGGGAAAGGTGAAGACTTAGCATCATTGCTTGGAAAAGGTAGAAGTGTTATCAAAGATAATAAAAATGGTAGAGTTGATATGGTATTTAAACCAGAATTAGTATCAAGAAAAGATAACATTCCATTCCAAAAAATAAATCTTCCTAAAAATAAATTATATTTAGGTGTTAAAAATAAAACAGACAAAGCATTTACACAACCAGAAGATGAAATATTAGGTGGTTTTACACAACATATGTTGATAATTGGTAAATCTGGTTCTGGTAAATCATTCTTTACAGATAATGTTCTTATGGGTAATTGGATGAATACTACAAATTATAATGATATTGAAAAAATATATATTATTGACTACAAAAATTCAGGTGATTATTTAAAATATAAAGACTTAGATAAAGTTGAATACTCAGATGGTTCAATTGAATCAGCAAGTATTATAATGAAAAAAGTTGTAGATACAATGCTTGCAAGATATGCTTACCAGGTAGAAAATGGTGGCGGAGGATATAAAGGTAAAAAAATCCTTTTAATATCTGATGAAATTCAAAGAGTTAATCCAAGTGTTGCAAGTTCAGAAAGAGGAATAATAAGAAATTCCTGGATGGAAATAGAAAAAAGTTATCAAATGCTTTCAGAACAAGCACGTGCTGCGAATATAAGTTTAATTTCGATCCTACAAAAAGGGACATTAGACAACTTACCAGGTGGTTCTAATTTTAGAGACAATAACAGACACAGAATAGGATTACTTAATAATAATATGTCATTACTATTTGATCAAGAACTTATTGATAAAGAAGGAATCAAAGCAGATAAATTTAAACAAGGTCAATTTGTATATATGGATGAACTATTAGGTGAAGATAGTATCACTGAAAGTTATGGAGTTGCATTAGACCAACCCTGGACTGATTATGTAATATCGAGTGCTAAAAGAGATATTATAAGTAAAAAAATCAATGAATTAAAAACATTACAATTTGAAGATAAATATGATGATGACAATAGAACAGAACTTCCAAAACTTAATGATTCAGAGTTAGAAACAATTAAAAAGAAAATTTCAAAAGTAGATTTATTAAAAGCAAAAGAAGATGAATTATCTTTTGAAGACAAATACGCAAAAATAGAAAGTTCTATGTCAAAATTAGATATTGAATTAGTATCAGAAGCAATTAAAAAGATAGAAACGGAAACCAACAATATTAGATTCAACACAACACAAGAAGATAAACACGAAGTTATCAGAAGAAAAACAGAAGAGTTAAAAAGTGAAATATTAGATAATGATAATCAAATTAGATTATTTAATGCAAAAGAAACACTTAAAAAGAAAAGTGAGGAAGTAATTAATCAAACAAATATTTATAACAATAACCTTGAAGATGAAATAAAAGAAAAAAGAATTAAACTATACGAAAAAGAACTATTACTTAAAACACCAGAAGAAAAAGCAAAAACAATTTTAAAACTTGAAAAAGAGTTAGATCAAATAAATAATTCAAAACAAATTATAACAGACCTTAATAATATTAAACACACAGATGAAGAGGTGAAAATAATAAATCAAGTTAATATGCTTGAAGAGATAAGCCCTATTGTTAATGCATTAAAAAAAGACTATCAACAAGAACTTGAAAATGCAGGTATTAAAACATTCTCAGAACTAAAAGGTGAAAAAGTAAGAGATTTTGTAAAAGAAGCGATTGAAATATACAAAAAAGAAAAAGAAAAAGAAAATACAAAAAAAGATGAAAAATTAGAAAAATATGAAAAATACAAAAAAGAAGAACTACCAGACCAAATTAAAAATGCAAAAATAAGAAATGAAATCACATTATATAATCCTAATGATTTACCAGATAACTTTGATGATACATTTGATTTAGATGATATGATAGATACTATTAAAGATAAATACAAAACACCTAATAAAGTAATAACTACTGAAAATGGAACTGAAATAACAGTTGTAAATGAATTGATAGATACAGAAATAGTTGAAGATGAAATGGAAACAACAATTTTAAATATGAGAAAAGAAACAGAATATAAAGTAAATTTAATAAATACATTATTATCGGAACTATATTCGCAAGTATTTGCACAAGAAATTGAAGAAAAACAGAAAGGAATTGACAATAATTTACAATTCTTATTAGAACTTGATATAGAATAATACTATTTAACAATCTTACAAGCCCCTACTTCAAGGGGTTTCACACTATTTTTAAAAACTTTTGAAAATTTTTGCATTATTAAAATTAATTCTTAAAATAATCTTTATAATAGACATATAAGAAAGTTTGAAAGACCAAATATAAATCAAACTTTAAAAAAATAAGGAATTAAAAATGAGAAAATTAGAAACAATTGAAATTATCTACTTAGTAGAAACAATGAGAGATGGTGCATTAAAAGACAAAATATTACTAATGATAGAAAAAGGTGCAAGTAATGCAAAATTAAGTGCATATTTCAGATTAATAGAAATGGAACATGATATGTTTTTAGATATCAGAGATATTGTGGATTACTATTTGAAAAAAGGTGAAACACAAATTGTTATAGATTACTTAATATCTATTAATAAAAAAATAGACTTATGGGACAATGAAGTAATGGCATTGTTTCTTGCAAGAAAATCAGAAGTTGAAATCAAAACTTTTGTAGCAAAAGAAGACAAAGTGTATAAAAATAGATATTTAGAATCTATTAGAATATTATTAGATAGCAATGAAGACGATATTCAAAAATTAGTTAAAGAAAGGGGTATAGAATGTTAAGTTTTATTAAAAATGTAGTTATCTTTACATCAGTTTATACAACACTATATAGCTACAACATATTAAGAGTATATATCTACCCAGCACAAATTGTTTTCAAACAAGAAAATATAAAACCAATGATATTAGATATGAAACAAAAAGTTATGTCTATCATCAGTATAAATACAGGAGACTAAAATGGGAAATTTATTACAATCAATATTTGTTTTAGGTGGAATGTATTTAGGCATAACCACTTTATTGCAACCAGGAGGACAAAATTCCTACACAAGTAATTATTCAGACCATAGTATTAACAATATAGAGGAGCAAGTAAAATACGAACCAAGAATAGATCGCTATACTCACGAAGAAGAAATGGAAGTAATAAGAAAATACTATGGACTAAAACATAAAACAATGTATGCCGATAATGATGAATATGAAACAAATACACATAAAAAAATACCAAATATAGAATACATAAATGATTCAAATTTAGTTAATAATGTAATGTTAAGCAACTACAACCAAGAAGAAGTTGAAGAATATATGAATATACAACCAGGCGACAATGATCATATCGAAACTTATGCTGGTGGTTATGGAAGTTTTGGTTATTAAAAAATTTTAAAAGTTTTTGAAAATTAACTTGACATTTGAGTTAAATTATATTATAATAAAAAATAGAATACTTAATAAAAGTATAAATACGAAACAAGGTGTGATTGATAATAACTTGACATACAAGTAAAAAGGAATAAAAATGAGTAATATAATCGGTATAGGAATCCTAATTGTAGGATTTATGATATGGAATAGTGATAACGTGAATGAAATTTTTCAAGCAAAACAAGGGGAAAATGGTAAATATGAATTTGGTTTAGACGTAAGTAAATTAAACAATACTATTGAAAATCAATTTAAAATTGCACAAGACAAGGCTGAAAAAGGATATGAAAAAATTCAAAATCAAGTAGAAAATGAAATGAAAAAATTTGATAAGAATAAAAATTCAAATAAAATTGAAGAAGCAAAAAGAAAAATGAAAGAATATGAAACAAAAATAGCAACAAACAAAAAACAAGAGCAGAAAATAATGGAAAAAATTGATCACACTAATGAAAAAGTAATAGTTAATAAAGAAGAACAAGCAAACTATGAAGACGAACTATTAAAAGAAGTGATGGAGAATTAATATGCCAACTACTGCGCTACTATTATTTCTTGCAATAATTTTTTTAATAATTATTTTCGGCGGTGGTTCTAAAACACAAAACAAACCTTCGAGAAGAGAAAGACAATATTCAAACAAACAATTTATGATTAGAAGAAATGGGATGAAGAAGAACAAAAAAGAAAATCCATTATTGGGATTATTGATATTAGGTTTCTTTGGATTCTTAATTTGGATGTTATTTTTTGGTGGAGTTGATAAAACCATTAAAGAAGGGACAAAATTAGAAAATAAGTATAATATCAGTCAAAAAGTTGAAAAAGGTATTAAAACCGGAGTAAATACTTATGCCAAAGCATTTGAAATGATTGGAACAAATGTAAGTAATAAAAGTATCAAACAAAAAGAGATACAAAACAATAAAAAACAGGTGGAATTAAAAGAAGAGATTAAACAAGTAAAAAAACCACAAACGATTGATGATTTAACAGGTGAATTAGATAATTTTTAAAAACTTTTAAAACTTTTTAAAAATAACTTGACATTCGTGTTATTTTATATTATAATTCTAATAAGTTAATCAAAAATACAAATAAGTGCATAAAGATAACTTGACATACAATTCAAACAAAGGAAAACAAAATGAAAAAATTATTTATGGGTATGATAACAACTCTAATATTATTAACAAACTTAAGTGGTGTTAGTCTTGAAGACAACAGAGTATTAGAAAATGCAAGAGGTTCTGACAATCCTGAAACAATTTGTATTGCATCAATGGGTGTCCCTATTTTTGAAATAGCAGTAATTAATGGGATTAAACAAAAACAATTTATAAAATGTGATTATCAAGCAGATACTGGTAATCAAAAAGTAGAAAATACTAAAGGTATGTTTGGTGGAATTATAACAATATTTGCTATATTTATATTAGGTAAGGAAATATTAACAATGGCAAGCGGACAATCACCTCAAGTTAAATCACTTGTATTAGGTATCTTATTACTTGGTTGGGAAAACTGGCTACAAATACTGCCAAAGTTATTCTAAAAGAGAAACAATGGAGAAACTAATATATAGACAAAGTTATTTACATCAATCATTTTTTAAAATATTTTTAATAACTTTATCTATATTAGGAATGGTTTATGTATCAAAATACTTTATCATTTTAATACCGTATATTTCATATTTGTTTTTAAAAAATCATTTAACAACAATAGAATTTGGTGAAGATAGATTAGTATATACTCCATTTACTATTACAGGTGAAAATGGGAATGTTTCAAAAGTATATTACAATACAATGACTGATTTAACAATTCACGAATTAACACTGCTGGAAAGAATGGTTGGAATTAGAGATATACATGTAGAATATAAAGATAATTCAACTGGTGGTGGTTATGATGCTGCAATATTCATTGAAAATTTTCACTTAGAATGCACGAACACATTAGATGAGATATGGAACAATGAAATGTCTCAAAGAGAATATACAAGAATATCATAATTTAATTAAATTAACTTGACATTTGAGTTATTTGATGTTATAATATAAAATATAAATAGATTGAAAAACAATCGAGGAGAGAAAAATGAATTATGCAAATATAGTAAAAAAGAATATTGAAAAAGAAATGAAAAATATTCAGAAAAAACTGGAGAATATAAACAATCTTATAACTAAAAATGAAAATATAATGGAAAAATATGGGATTTTCTATAATGAAGGTGAATGGATAATTGAAAATGAAACCAATTATGAAGCAGACAAAGTTTCTGGAAAAAGAAAACCTATTCTAAAAATAGTTGATAAAAAATTAGAATTCGTTGATAGAAACATTGAAGAAGATGAGAAAGAAGAACTAATACTACGTGAAGAAGTAGAAGGTGAAAGTGATAGTCTTCTTAAAAATAGAAAAAAAATAGAAAAAATACTTTTAGAACATAGTGATAACTTCACTGACTTAAAAAAATTACATAAGAGAAAAGAAATCAAAGAAGAACAACTTGAAAGTTCAGAACATATAAGTGGAAATATTATGAAAAATATAGCGACTGTATCATTAGGTTTTGAAGAAAAAGTTAATATTGAAATAACAGAAGGTCTTGATGTAATGAATAAAATAGTTGAAACAGCACCAAGAGTGAAATGTGAGACAGGAGAGTTAAAACCAGATGGAACAATGGAATGGGATGTTAAATGTGATTTTTCTAAATTCAAATATAAAAATGATATTCAACTACTAAAAGCTTGGCAACGAAATTGGATAGAACTTGGAAAGAAAAAATCAAACGCAATTTTCAAAACAGCAAATAATATTATACAAACTATTTTTGAAATAGTTGAACCAAAAATAATTGATTTATTTCTTGATTATGTTCTTCAAAAATCAGAAGAATTAAAAGGTGATAACAAGAATGATATTTCAAAAGTAGAACTTACAAATGGTGATATTAGAAAAATTCAAAGTGAAGTTATGAAAACACAAGAATGGAAAGAAATATTAGACGCTATTGAATTGCCACTATTGGCATTTAAAGGATAACAAACAATCATCCGAAACGATGTAAAACTACATATATACACCTCGTTTGAATTTCGTATAAACCATGTCAAGTTTATCAATTCCTAATCAAGAATTAAAACTGATTATTTATACCTTATAAGCAGAGATTTAAAAGTTTCTGCTTATTCTCACAATTAACATTCAATTATTTCTTTTTATCATTATACTATATAAAAATGGAGAACATAATGGAAATAATAGAGGATAACAACTACTGGGAAGACCCAAACAACAACAATAAATTAAGCAAATCACTTTACAAAGAGAAAGAGGCCAAGAAACTATTGTTAAATCTTAAAAAAAATGGAAATTTTAACAACACTAATTGCACTAATTTAATTAGTAGTAGAAGTTGTTTTAATACACATCATTCAATTAACTGTATTAGTTTAAAAAATAGTTCTTTTTGTATATCTTGTGAAGATAGCAAAGATATATATAACAAATCAAATATAGTAAATAACAAATACGTTTAGGAGAATAACATGTTAAAAGAAATCTGGGATTATGGAATAAATCCAATAGGAACAACCGCATATAATATTACAAAAAATATAAATGATGGAACAAATAAATTAGCAAATGAATTGTTAAAACCATTAGATACAGGGAAAATGGAATGGGGGAGTGAAGAGAATGATTTTCTTAAAAAAGGTGAAAAAATAATTGATGACTTCAATGATAATTTAAAATTTGGAGTAAAATCAATAGGTAAAAAAGGTATAGATATAACAAAAGGTATATTCAATAAAGAAAAAAGAGGGGAAGAAGGTGAAAAAGTAAATGACTATTTTGATTTAGACGTAAGTGGAAACACTGATAATTTAGAAATCTTTTATATGAGAAGTGAAAAATATGATAAAGAAAGAAAAGATAAACATGGAAATATTACACCAGAAGAAGAATTAAAAATTGAAAATGCAAGAACAGATATAGAAAAAGAAGTAGTTCAACTACAACTTGAATATGAAAAACTAAAAGAAATTACAATAGAAAAAAGAAGAATAATAGAAGCAAGTTTAAATGTCCTACCTGACAATGATAAACAAAAACCACAAAATATTTTTAATGAAATTGAAGATGACAGATTAAGAGGAAATCTATTAAAACTTGAAAATGAGATTAAGGAAATAATACTATTAAAATGGGAACACAAGAAAAAAACAATTAGAAATGAGTGGGAAAAACTACAAAAAGACAATCCAAGTATTATTAAAAATATGTTTAATAAAAGTTATTATATTAAAAAGAAAGAATTAAAAAATAAATTAGAATTCTACAGAAAATACAAAAATATGATCCAAAATACAATATTAAATATAACAGAATATGAAATATTACTTTACTTAGAAGACTTTAAACAAAATGTTAATAATAGTGAAAAAGTATATCAGAATTTATTTGTATTCTTAAATCTTGCGAAACCAAATATAATGAGTAAATCATGGCAGAAAATAGAAGTTAATATAGAAACACTTAAATATATAGAAGAATATCAAAATTAACTTGACAAATAATTAAGACATTTAAGTTAAGTTTAGCAAAACAATAGTTATACTATTACATAGAAAATTTAAAAAGGAAATATGATGGTTATAACATTTTATAACAAGAAAGGTGGAGTAGGGAAGACAAATCTATCTTATTGTGTAGCCAGAGAACTAAATGCATATCTACTGTCTAACGATGATAGTTTAATAGAAATAGCATATCCAGGAAAAGCACTTATTAAAGAAAATATATATAACGATATTAAAACATTAAAAAGTAAAAATGTTGATGTAATTGTTGATTTAGGTGGATTCATAACAGAAGAAACAAGTGATATACTAAAAATAAGTGATCTAATAATAATACCCACAATAAGCGATATGAATAGTATGAAACGTACAATTGCAACATACAAAGAAAGTGTAGAAGTAAATAACAATGTCATTATAGCAGCAAATATTATTGAAAACAGAGAAGACATAGAATTCATAGAAAAGAATTTAGGTTTGGAAGTATCATTAAAAATACCAAAAAGTAAAATATTTCATAATGCATTAAAAGAAAAATTATCTTTTCAAGAATTAATAGATAAAGAACCTCTAAATAAACACAGATATAAAAAAATAATTAAGTCATTTGGGGAACTTAATAATAAAATCAAAATCACTACTAAACTTGACAAATAGTTAAGACATTTAAGTTAAGTTATAGTATAATTAATAAAGAAGAAATATAAAAAGGAAGTAAAGTGGAAGATATTAACAGTATGCTAAATACAGAAGATAAAATGACTATCAATAAAGTAGATTTAGAAAAAAAATTACTTGAAGTTGAAAATAAATTATTTAGAATGGAAAAAAAATTAGTTGAAATGGAAGAAAAATTCAATCTTCAAAATTCACCAATTAATATGAGAGATAAAATACAAAAAAGAGGTATTGAAAAATCAACATATCAAATTTATATGGATAATACTATGACTTATATTGTTGATATGTTTAGTGAAAACACAAATGTTAGTAAAAGTAATTTAATGACTATATTATTTAAAAGATTCGCAGCAGAAGTATTATTAGAAGATGACAATATTAAAAAAGATTTATATATTGAGACTATATTAAAAAATGCAAATAAATATGAAGACATGATTAACTCATTAAATGATAGAACATTTACAATACAATTCAAAGGTGTAAAAAAAGAAATAAACTTTCAAAATGGACCTTATTCAGGAGAGGATTCAGGTAAAAAAATAACAGCAACTATCGAACAATCTATTAAATCAAAAATTGAAGAAGTATTAAATAGTTCTGGTGTTAAAAGTAATCTAATGGGACAATTACTACTTAAATCATTTTTAATAGAAAATGGAAACTTAATATCAATTGCAGTTAAAAATGAAATAACAGATGAAGATAGAAAATTTCTTAATACAATTAAAGAAAATTTATCTAAACAAGAAACTAAATATAGTTATGAATTAAGTAATCAATAGAACATAGATAGAACTACCTTTTTAAAAAAATAAAATCTTAATTAAACCCCTTTTTGGGGGTATTAAATCCCTTCCAAAACCCATCAGAACCAACATACCATACTTATAATTTTTTATTTTATTATTTTATTATTTTATTATTTTTTAGAAATATTAAAAAGTTTTCAAAAATAACTTGACTTATAATTTATTTATCGTTATAATGTAAAAATAGATACTTATTAAAAGGTATATAATAAAGATTTAGGTGTGATTAAATATCATTAATAATAACTTGACATTAAAGTCTATAAAGGAAAAAAATGAAAAACGAAAATAAAAATTTGATAACAAGAAGAGGATTTCTTTCTCTTGGTGCTGTAATGGCTGGATCTACACTACTATCAGGATGTGCTAATAACCAACCACAAAAAGATGAAGTAATTAAACCAACTTCTAAAAAACTAAAAGAAACTTTACTACCAAAAGGTGATAAAAAAAGAGTTGTAATTGTAGGTGGTGGAATATCTGGTATGTATGTTGCAAATGGAATCAGAGAAGAAGACAAAAATAAAGAAATTGAAATTGTTATATTAGAAAGAAATAATCAATTCCATTCTTGTCCTGGTTCTAATATTTTACTATCTAAAACTGCAAGTGAGTATGCAAATGAAACAGGTGCTCCAGCACAATGGATTTTCAAATACCACAAAGTGAAAGAACAATTTTCTAAAAATGGTGATATTATTTTAACTGGCGTTGAAGTAAGAGCAGGGGATACAACTAACAAAATATTAAAAACAACAAAAGGAAATATTGCATATGATACTTTAATCATGGCAACAGGTATTGAGTATAATTACAAAGGACAATTCCCAAAATGGACTCCACAAAAAATAGAACAATGTAAAACATTAGCACCAGCAGGTATGATACAAGATGGTGGTAATGAATGGGAAAACATGTCAGAAAAATGGCAATATCTAATTGAAACTGCAAAAAATAATCCTAACAAACAATATAATATTGTTATTAATCCTACGCCAAAATCAGACAGAGAAGGTAAAAAATCTTTAAGAAGATGTCCTCCAGCAGCAGGTGAGAGAACAACAATGTTAGCATCAAAAATTAAAAAAGAAGGTATTAAAAATTTAAAAGTTGATTTCTTAATTGAATTAGATGGTGGTTTAGGCTCAAAAGGTGCAGCATTCGCACAATCTTGGAAATTATTAGGTTATTGTAAAGACCTTAAAAAACCAACAGAAGGTGATATCATAAGACCAATCTTCAATTCAAGAATTACAGATGTAGATTTTAATACAAAAACTATTTCATACAACCAAATTAAATGGGATGAAGATGGATTAGAAATAATAGGAAATACTAATAAAACAATAAAATACGATGAAGCAATTATTATGGCTCAACAAAAAACACCAGAAGTTATCAATAATATTTTTGGAAAAGAGCCAAAATTAATTGAATCTGGTTTTGAAGTTAAAAATTTAAATAACCATTATATATTAGGAGATTCACAATCTTCTCATCCACTACCAGCAAGTGGTTCTATGGCAATGAATATTGCAACATTTATGGCTGTAAGAGTTGTAAATCAACTTAATGGTAAAGATACAAAAGAAGATTACACACAAGCAAGTAATGTTTGTTTTTCTCTTGTTGGTGAAAACCCAAATGAAGGAATTAAAGTAGAACACAATATATTCTCAAGTAAAGGTATCCTTAAAGGTAAAGGTCATGTTCCAAAAATAAATGGTGTTTTCAAACAAGATGGTATCGCAATGGAACAAGCAGGATGGCTATATGGAATTAGTGCATTATATGGTGCCGATGGACAAAAACCAAACAACGTTATAAATAAATAGAATTTTAAATAAGTGAAATCTTATTTACACTTATAATAGATAAAAAATAAATGGTGTCCCTATTTTTTAATAGGGATTTAACATAACTTGACATACAAGTTTAAAAGGATTAAAAATGAAAAAAATAGTATTAATATTAATATCATTAAGTGCAATATTAAATGCATATGGTATATCGGAAAGATTATCTTTAAATACAGGATTACAGTCCAAAGTATTCTATAAAGGTGATACAGTAGGAGAAAATGGAGTATATATTACCGTGAAAGGTAAAGAATTACCTTCATTTAACAACTTAATTATTGGAGGAAAAATCATTACATTTACAAAAAATGTAGGATTAAAAAAAGAAACATATAATGAGGAAACTCATGAAATGATTACAAGTGATGAAATGAGAGTTAATAAATCAGTCTTATTTGCAAAATATAAGATAAACGATTATTTAGTATCTACAACAAAAATTTATCAAACACAAATCAACAATGTAGAACTATTTAAAAGTAAAGAAAAAAAAGGTATAGAACAATGGTTTAATATTACAAAATATGCAAGAACATACTTTACTTATGATTTAGAAAATGAAATAAAAAGTGATTTTGGTATGGAAATCCATAAAAAAACACCATTAACAATACTTAAAAAACACTCTAATATCTTTAAAAAAGCACATATGGAAACAACAATAGGTTTTAAAAGAGAGTTTAAAGAAGTTGATGAAGTTAAAACATACATTATCAATTCATTCAAATTTAAAATTAACAGAAATTTATCATTAGATTTTGGAATTAAATTTGATGACCACAATATTAAAGGTAAAAATACTGATTACAGAATAACCTTTAACTATAAGTTTTAGGAAAACAATATGAATAATTATTTACCTATACACTTTTTAAAAACCCTTGGTTATGGGGGGTTAGCAGTAGCATTCTTTATGATTCCACATGCATTTTTTGTAGGTTCTCATAAAGGTTTTCCTATGGCAACTTTTCACCATACTACTAAATATATAAGTGAAACAGAGAATATACTTTCAATTATACTCATACTAATAAGTATAATTGGAATAATAGTATTTTCTTTTTTACACTTTAAATCACTATATTCTAACTTACAAAAAAGTAAAGAAAATAAAAAGATTTATCAAACACAAAAGGGAACAAATTTAGAGGCAACAATATTTGCAAAACCATTAGCAATAGCAATGAGTGTAAATGTTGGATTTATTATTGGTGCAATGTTTATACCAAACTTACATTTAATATTTGAATATTTATTTCCAGGTGCAATAATTGCATTTATTATGATAGGTATATGGCAAATTAAACTATTAAATCAAAAAATAAATACAATGATGAATATTGATGGGAATTCAACTTTTGATTGGAACAAAACTAATAATTTTGCATTATTACTTATTCCTTTTTCATTCTTGATGACAGCAGTAGGGTTAGCAGCACCAGCAGCAATGAGTAATATTCTTGCAATCCAAACAATTGGATTTATATCAAGTTTATTCTTCACTTTAATATCAACTACTATGTTCGCAATACTTTTTATTAGTTCAGTAGAGAACATTGTAAAACAAGGTAATTTTGCATTATCAGCAGGTGCAACCATATGGATTTCAGTTCCAATTATAACCTTACTGGCAATTATATCAATTAGACTAAATCATGGATTAGAAGTAGTTTTTAATACTCATAATTCTTCAACAGGTTTATTAATTGTAGTAGTATCATTTGTTCTTGAAATAGTTATTTTATTAACTGGTTATTTATATTTAAAAAGAAGTGATTTTCTAAAAATGGAACTTGATACAGAAAGATTAGGAGCTAACCCTTCGGTATATGGTTTAATTTGTCCTGGTGTTGCTTTTTCAGTTCTAACAGGATTGGTAGCAATGTTTGCAACGAAAACACATTTAATCCAACCTTATTCAATAGGATGGTTCATTATATTGATAGTATGGGGTATTGCACTATATCAAACAATAAAAACACTTTCTACACTAAATAAAAAATATAATATTTAAAACGGAGGATCATATTTAATATGGTCCTTTATATCCATATTAATTAATAAACATTCTAACCTATCTTCAATAGTTAAATTATCAAAACTTGGATCAGCATTTATAACAAAATCAATTTCTTCTTCATCAAAACCAGGACAAATCCAACGAACATATTCATCTATATCATTTCCAAAATATACTTCTGAATCAAAATCAATTCCAAATAATTCTTTTATTTTATCATTGAGGTCTTTTTGTGCATTTTTCAACATTTCTACTTCCTCATTATATTCTTCTTGTTGTCTTCTATCGTATTCATCTTCTTGTCTTAATTTTTCATATTCTATTTTCTCTTGTTCAATCTCCCATTTCTTTTCTATTCGAATATCAGAAGCGACATCATCTTCATCAAAAGATTTGTCAAAACCATCACCAGAATAACCAAAACCACCAAAAGATAAATCAGTATCTTCAATAAATTCTTCTCCATCACCATAAACTACATCACTTACATAATCTATATTTTCTATTTCTTGTTTTATTTCCAAATATTCATTAACTAACAAAAGATATTTTTTCATAATTTGTTTAGTTTTCCATTTTGAATGTTTTTTTAAAAAAGATTGGAATAGGGGACTATAATATTCTTTATCATAAGGAGTAATTTTTTGATTAGGTAAATCATCAAAATTTGGAGTATAAGGAGATTCACACTTACCTGTTTGAATTAAAAAACATTCAACACCTTCAAGAGCCATAAATTTATAATCAGATATCTTTTTTTCATACAGAGAATCTAATTTATGTTTTATCAATTCTCTATATTCTATTTTTCTATTATCAAACTGTATTTTATGTTTTTCTACTTCATTGTTTAATTTTTTTGTTAAATTAATAGACAACCTATAATCTTTAATTCTTTTTTCTAATTCAAGAAAAACTGTATCTTGTATAGGTTGTCTAATTGAAACAGTCTTTTCATTTGAAATTTGTTTATTATACTTATCAACATTATCATCAACATAATAATCATATTCTGGATTATCATATAAATTATCTTTCCATTCTTTGTAATATTTATTATCATAAAAATAAATATCATCTTTATATTCTTGACGATATAAAATATATCTCAACTCTAATTCTTCTTGAAAAGAATTTATTTTTTTTAATCTTTCTTTATCTTCTTTATATTTATACGTTAAGTAGAAAAAATATTGTTTTAAACCTGTGCCAGATTTTATTTTTTTATAACAATCATCATATAAATCATTACTTAATCCAGTATATTTCATCTCATAAAGACATTGTAGAATTTTTTTACTATTACTAAAAGAAGGATTTAACAATATATAACCACCATAACCATAATCAATTTCAGTTGTAGGTTTATAATTAGTAAAACAATATAAAGGTTCAGGTGATAGAAAATTTTGTCTTATACATGACATACATTTATTTCTTCTTGTTTTATAAAACCTTACAGGAGTATCAACTCCACATACTTCACAATAATAAGGTTGTAATTTTTTTTCAAAACAAGTCTTACACCTATCATCTTTACTTTTATTATCTTTATTAAGCGGATCAGAACAAACAGAACAAGAAGATGGATTAGATTTTATATATCTTTCTTTCTTTTTTCTATTTACAAAAGCAGATTCCCAACTTCTTGGTTCTCCTCTTTGATTTAAAACAGATATTTCAATATCTTCATCTTCAGAAGGATTGTATTTATAAAGATAATTAAATTCTTTTCTCATTTTCTTAAAATAAGAAATCATATATTCCTTATCTTTATCCAAATCACATAACTTCAAATAAGTAATTATTCTATTTAAAGGATAAGCCTTACTTAAATAATTCCAAGAAATTAAAAAATCGAGATTTTTCTCTTTGTTATTGCCAAAAAATACAGGTTTCATATGAAATTATACCATCTTTCTCCTTTGCAAGGGGTAGGTTAAAAATAATTCAAAAGAATTTTTAAAAAATCCCCCCTTTAATTACACTATTTATAAATAAAAAAATAAAAATCTACATAAATGATAAGTGGAAAAAACGATTAGACTTCATAATAGCAGCAAGAAAACGACAACGAAATTAAACAAAACAAAAACGAAGGAATTCAAAATGACTAACACAGCTAACACAAACGACACTAAAAAAACTATTATTTCTACATTTAATGGTATAGGTGGCCTAACAGAAGGATTAAAATTATCTAATATTCCATTCAATACACACACAATCTGTGAAATTGATGAAAACGCAAATAAGACATATTATTCAAACAACAAAAAAACTAACCATGCAAATGATATTAATGAATTATATGAAAATATTGAAGAAGGGACTAAAGTATCTATACTTGTCCAAACTCCCCCTTGTCAATCATTTTCACTTCAAGGCAAGAAAAAAGGTTTTGAAAGTGAAAATGGAAATCTTTTCTTAACTTCAATCAAATTACAAAAAAAGATTAATTCAGATTATGTAATCTATGAGAATGTTAAAAATCTTGTATCACACAATAAAAAAACTGGTATTTATGATTCACTAATCAATAAAGATAAAAAAGTTGGACATACTTTACATACTATTGAAACATTATTACTTGAAGATACAAGATATAACTATTACTGGAAAGTCTTAAATAGTAAAACACAAGGACTTCCACAAAATAGAGAAAGAATCTTTATTGTTGGTATCAAAAAAGAATTAGATACTGGCTTTACATTTCCAGAAGAAAGACCATTGGAATTTACAGTAGAAGATATTTTGGAAGATAACCCTTCAAAAGATAGTTTCTATTCAAACAAACAAAACTATACATTAATAAATAAACATAAACCAGAAAAAGAAGGAGAACTTCATTTATATGGAAACTATAAAGAACAAACTTTTGAATCAAGTTCAAGAGTATATTACCCTTATATTAGTCCTTGTATTACAACAGGGAATAATGGAAAATTCTTAATTGGCGGGAAAGTAAGAAGTCTTACTAAAACAGAATTAAAAAGAATCCACGGATTTAGAGAAGAATTTATTCTACCAGGTAATAAAACTTGTTCTAATAGACAAATGGGAAATACTGTAAGTCCAGGTGTATATAAAAATATACTATTAAACTTATTTCCTCAATCAGTAAATAATACTAACTATAAAATAAAAAAAGTATCATAAACATAATACAAAGGGTAGGTTAAAAATAATTCAAAAGAATTTTTAAAAACTTTCCCTTGTAAATAAGGGTTTAAATACAAATTATAAATAAACTTAATAAATGACAAGTGGAAAAAACGATTAGTATTTATAATAGCATCAACAAAACGACAAAGACATTCGAAAGAAGAACAAAACAAAAAAATAAGGAAGTCAAAATGACACACAGAAGTAAAATAGAATTAAACAGAAATATCTTAGCAATCAATATTCAATTAGAAAACAATGAATTATCAATAGATAAAGTAGAAATATTAAACGAAACATTAACAGAAATTGAAAAAAAATTTACAGATAAAGTAGAATTAGAATGTTTTTATATTCTTGTGGTTTTACCAAAAATTGACGAATTAAGAAAGGCAGCATAATGTTCTCAACATATGAAAACCAATTTAATTACCAAGACTCAAAATCTTACCAAAAAATGGGAACATTAGATTCTGAAAATGAAAATTTTAGAAGCTATAAAGTTCCAAAAGACAAACAACAAGAAACGCTTGAATTACAAAAACAATATCAATTCCAAAGTTTAACAATATCTTCAAAAGATTTAAAAATATCTCTTACAGATTTAAAAGAGAAAACAAAACAAAGGCTTATGGAAGTATATACTTTACACCCTGAGAAATTATCTCCAAATCAATTGTTAGGGTTGCATTGTTTATTATACGATTTAAATGGTGATTTAACTTGGGAGTTAAAAAATATGAAAAAACAACTAAAGTCAAGTCTTAAAAAAATGTCTAAAAAAGACTACAATGGAGTAAGGTCAGAAGTATCCCTTATAAATATGTGTGAGAGAACTTATGAAAAAAGTGTGTCTAAAATGTTAAGAGACGAAATTACAAAAGTAGAAATTTAAAACTTTTGTAATTTCTTAAAAATAACTTGACTTGTGATTTGTTTGACATTATAATGTAAATAATAAATAAAACTTGACATATAGTTCAAAAGGATTAAAATGATTAAAACAATATATGAAATATTCACTGGGAAACCTTGGTTAGATTTTTCAGCAATAAAAAAGAATGGTGTTAATTTATCAGAGTATGAAAACATAAAAATAATAGATGAGTATAAAGGTGCCAGAATGATGCAATATAATTGTGTTGATTGTGGGAAAGAAAACAAGACAAGTGTTAAAAAATTTGAAGAAAATAAAGCAAAATCTTGTTTTGATTGTCATAAAAAAGGATATATATATTTTATAACAGAAAGAGATACAAACAAAATAAAAATAGGTTTATCATCAAACCTAATATCAAGACTAACAGGTCAATACGGTGGTATTAAATCAAAACAGTTTGATGGATTAGAATCAGAATTTGATATAAACAAAGACGAATCTTTCTATATTGAAACAATAAAAAAAGATATGAAATATATGGAATCATATTTTCAAGATAATTTTCAAGAATATAGACTAAAAAATTATGGAAAATTATCTGGTAAAACAGAATGGTTTGATAATGCAGATAAAATTCTACAGAAAATTAAAATGGAAAATATTTTAATTCCATTAAGACAAATTTACAAAAGTAAATAATAAATTAACTTGACATTCGTGTTATTTTATATTATAATATCAATAAAAAGGAATTAAAAAATGGGAAATAGATATTTAATAAGTAGTGTTGAGTTAATAATTACAACAATACTATTCTATTTAGGCGGGCTTTACAGTTCATTCAATGTATCAGTAGTTGAGACTATTATGTCAATTTTATTATTTATTATTGTATTTGAATTAGTAAGAAGTCTCGTAGAATATGTAATGGTTAGAGGGGAATTTTTTAAAGTTAGATATTTAATAGATGGTTCTATCTTATTCTTTTTAAGAGAAGTAATGTTAATGTTTCAAAAAGGAAACTTTAAACATATACTTATTGCAATGCTAATTATTATAGTGCTATCAATTTTTAGATATATAGAATTATATGTAGAACATAAAAAATGTGGAATAAAAAATGAAAAAAGTTAATATTTCAAAACTTTTATAATTTCTCTAAATTAACTTGACATTTGTGTTATTATGCATTATAATATCAATATGTAAAAGTTTAAATACTTAAAGTTATTATTGACTTGACATTCGTGTCTAAATACCTGGAATGGTTAATAGGTTAAGAACAGCGATTAACATAAAATAAAAAAAATGAATTAAAAAAAGGAAAATAAAATGATTGAAATACATTTAAGAGAACATTCGACACACAACGCAGGTTATGGTTTTGACAAGCACTTTGATTTAGATAACTATACAAGTGCAGATGAGATTATACAAGAACTAATGGAACAAACAAAAAACACTATCATTGAAAATGGTCTTAATGTAAATGACTTTTTACCATTAGAAGAATGGCTAATTACAGACCTTGAAATAGACAGTGATTATCTAAACTACAATGATGTAGGTTTTGATGAGTATATGTCAATTGACAAACTTTTAAAAATTAATGAAGATTTAAAAGAAGATAATGATTTAATAATCAAACTATATATGGAAGCATTCGGTAGTGATATTGAAGAAGCACTTGAAAAAGTAAATGAGGGTGATTTAAACATTATAGAACTTGAAGATTTGTCATTTAAAAATGAAAATCAACTTTTAGGTGAATACTTTGTTGATAATGCAGCAGATTATGGTCTTGATATTCCAGATCATTTAATACCTTACATTGATACAGAAAAATATGGTAGAGATTTAGGAATGGACTACACAGTTCATACTTTCAAAAATGGTGAATCTTACGCTATTAGAAATGATTAGAAGAGTTTGAAAAAAGAGTATGGAATTGTCTTAATGAAGATTTTTTTTTGATAATTATGGTTATATACATATGATAATTTTTTACAAGAAATCCATACACTATTAGACAGTGTATCAACAACACCAAGTGCCTGAAATGGTTAATATGTCAAGAATTAACAATTAACATAACATAACATAATAAGGAAAATAAATATGGTATTAAACTTAACAATAGAAAAGTATTTAAACATCTTAAACAAAAGAAATGTTAATGATTTTGAGAAAAAGATATTAGAATTAAAAATTATAAATGAGCCAGGTATGGTGGAAAAAGAAATCATTGATAGAATAAATAATATGCATCTGAGTATGATTGATATAACAAATAACTATGGTATTTCAACAGATATTGATAAAACATTTAAAGATAAGTGGTTTGATATATATAATGACGAATGGTGTTCTTCTTTAAAAGAGAAGGGTGAAATTATTAAAAGTTATGAAAAGGTTATCGGTAGTGCAATGCCAGAAAATGTTAGAGAAATGGTTATTATGGATATGCCAAAAACTTTACAATTTTTAAAACCATTTACAGGTAAAGAAGTATTAACAGCACTTAGACGTACAGAAGATTATGATTCAAATAATACTATTTTAAGAATGTGTGGTAAGAAAATATTAGAAGAAATTAAATACAAATTACCTGATTATTTAATTGACATAGACCTTATTGAAGACTTTATAGATAATGACCTGGTAGGTTATTTAATCTTTAATAATACTAAAAAGATAACAAGGTCAAGAATATTAAATGCTGCTATGTTAAAAAACAATATCAGTATGGAGTTAAAATATAAAATCTTTAATTCAAGTAGAGGAGATAATTATATTTTTGATATTCCAAATAATTTTGATCTAAATAGAATAGATAAACTTATTTATGCAGAAAAGCAATTAAAAAATATATATTTCCATACCTGGGAAAATTACCTTCATAAAGATATGAGTGAAGAAGAGATTGAATTAGCAATAAATACTGTTATTTCAGCATATCACTGGTCTAATAATGGTTTTAACTTTTTAAACAAAATATATAAAGCAACAGATCACAAAATCAATCTTGATAAATATGAAGATTTAGATATTACAGAGTTAAGGAGGTTCTATAATAATCATAACAAACCTGATTGTTTTAAACTTACTGAAAATCTTGAAATTAAATTAAGTTTATGGAAAACATTACAAGGTAGAAATTATGATTTTATTACAAAAGTAGTTGAAGACAAACAAGGTAATGATAATAAAAAACTTTTTGATGCTTTAAAATCAATTCCTATTGATAATGGACTATGGAAACTAATCGTAGAAAACCACTATATTTATGGTGATCAAGATATTATGAATAAATATTTTGAAGATAATCAAGCAATTACAGATAAAGTTATCTATCAATGTTATAAAAATAATATTCAACATTCTAAACTTGATAGTCAAGTTCCTTCAAAAGATTTTCTTTTAGACTTACCATATTATACAGATATAAAAAAAGAGTGGAAAACATTAGAAGTGGCACAACACTTTTTAAAAAGAAATTATATTAATAATGAAGATATCAAAAATATTTTTACTGATTATTCATTTGAAGAATTAGATATTACAAATGATAACATTTTTACAGATACAAACAGAATGGAAATCTTGAAAAATGGTAGTCCAGAAATAAATAAAAATGCAAAAAAGATTATTGATAAACTTTCAAATTATAGGTTTGATGAAATAGGAGATATGGAACATCTTGACGATAACACACTACTTTATTTTGTTAAAAAAATATCATTAGACACTTATTCTATGATTATGCAAGAAACTAATAATATAGAAACGATACACTTGCTATATAAAACGATAGACGATAAAGAAATTAAAAATTATAGTATAGAACAAATCAATAATCTTTTAGAAAAAGGTTTAGAAGTAAGTTATGTATCAGAAAATATTCTTAAATACATAAAAGGTGAAGATTTAAGAGACGAAGTTTTCAAATCTTTAATTGAAAAAGATTGTTTTAACATAGGTCTTATTAAACAACCTACACCCAAACAACAACTTGCAGCAGTAAAAGAATGTAAAACCATTATACACTGTATTTTTGATAATAGAGATTTAACTGTTGAAGATTTTGTAAATGGAAAAATTGATTATGAAACAGCATTAGAGAGAATTGAATATGACTAATCTACAAATTATCAAAACACTGTCAAGTAATGATATATTTAAAGAGAACAAAGAAGAATCAGAACATATACAAGAATTCTTACACGAAAATATGACTGAAAGAAAAAGTAAAAACAATTTTAAAACTTTTTAAAAATAACTTGACATAGCAGTTATTATGCGTTATAATACAATATATAAAATAGAAAGGAAGAGAGATGAGTAAAACATTCAGTTTTGAAGAAAAATTACTATTCTTGAATATTACAGTGTTAAGTATGACACCAATTGTATTTCAAGTTTTTTATTAAGAGATAAGTCAATGAAAAAAGTTAATATTCTAAACCATTTAGAAGTAATAGGTGAAGGTGAATACGAAGTATATATTGATGATAAACTTAGTATTGGTGAGGCGATAGATGAAGCAGTCAGAACTGATGTTTATTGGAGCGGTAAGGATGATTGTTATTATATAGATATAGCAATCGAAGTATTGGGAGCTGACTTTATAGAAGAAGGCGCACTGCGTGCAGCCAGGGCAGGATATACTATTGAAACTGAAAGAAAATACCGGGAGCATATCGAAGAATGGACTGAAAACCTTGATTTTGAAGATTTAGAAGAAGAAATTAAAGAAGAAATTATAAAAGATATTGCTGAAAATGATTTTGAATTAAAGATAATCAAAAGTGCAAGAAAAAATGATTATAGTGAGTATCATAGGTTAATTAGAGATTTCACTTATATAGAGTTATATGACTAAATTGATCGCCTGAAATGGTTAATATGTTAAGAACAATTCTTACCCAAAAATATAATTGAAAAAATATTAATTTTAAAAACTTTTGTAATTTCTTAAAAATAACTTGACTTATGATTTAATATCTGTTATAATTTCATTAAAGTTATTAAAAATATATAAATAAGTATGTATTTTTAACTTGACATACAATTTAAATAAGGTAAGAAAATGGATTATTTAGAAAGCATTATTAATGATATTAAAATAGCAGAAGATACAAAATTAGAAAACAGGGAAGAATTATTAATTCATACAGAATTTGGTTATAACAAAATAATTAAATCTGTTGAAAAAAAGGGTAAAGACAAGTGGGAAATCACAAAAGCAATAGAAGAACTAAAAGAAGATTATTATTCTTTCCTTGATAACTTATGTAAAGAAGAACAAGAACTTTGGGATGAAGATTTTGAAGAATTAACACATTATTTTTCATACACAGACAGTGAAGGAAGATACAATGATAGTCATTTATATTCTACACCTTTTAGATACTCATACAATGACCTGGAAGATGAAATTAAAAGTATTCTAAACATACCTGAAACTTTTTACTTTTCACATGATTTTGCAGTTAAATACGAATCAGATATAGAAAAAGAAATGGAAAAAATCAATGGATACGATATTTTTGAAGAACACAGAAAAGAAACACCAAATATCTTTTCAATGGTTGCATATAATTTAGACGGGGGAGAACAACCCTTCCCATTTGGTTTTATAAATGAAAAATCAATTATCAAAATATATGCATTAGCAATTTCTGAAAATTTTAGAATGATGTAATGAGAATATTTATTTTTACAATATCACTAATATTTTCTGTATTACTATCCTCAGGTATTGAAAAAGCAGTAAGTTATAAGGCTATTTCTTTTCAAAAACATATGAAAAAACAAGAACAAAGAAACAAATACTTCATTATTGGACTATTTGTTCTTGCCGCAGGAATTAGTCTTAATAGTTATAGAAACAGAAAAAACAGTCGAGAAATTGTAAAAATAAAAAAAAGACATTCAAAAGAAGACGAAATAAACGAAAGACAAAGGATAATGTTAAATAAATCTAAACAAGAAAATAAAAAAAAATGGGAACATAAATATGGAACTGACTTTTTTTAAAATTTCTTAAAATTAAAGTTCAGAAATGAAAAATTATATTTATAATCTATAAAAAAGGAATAGTTATGACTAAAACAGAAATTACATATATAGCACAACAACTTGATTATAAAAAGAGAAGTGAATTAATAAAAATAATTAGACACACAGAAAGTAATCAAGAAAAAGTTATACAATGGATCAAAAACAATATTTCAACATATGATTTGGAATTAGGTAGAAGTGGTATGTATAAACACTTTGTAAGACATAAAAATAATCTTGCACTACAATACGAGATATTAAATAGTGATGAATTCTGGGAAATAGAAGCATATGGATTAAGAATCGTAGAGGCAGAAGGACTATATCCTACAGAAAAACTACTTGCAGCACAAAACAAATTAACTATATTCAAATGGCTTGACGTTAAAGCAGCACTTGTTGATAAAAATGATGTTGAAATAATAGAATTATTAAATACACATAGTGAATCAAATTTTATAGAAAGGAGAGTCAGATATGCAAATTAATATTAAAAAAATTAATGGTATTACTTATTACATTGATGAAAAAAATGGTAATAAAATATCAAAAGATTTTCAACCAGAAGGAAATGTATTAACAGCAGAAGAAATTTGTAATTTACTTGAAATACTTGCATTAAATAACAATAAAAATTGTATAGATTGTATAAATATAGAAAATAGCGTAAATTGTATTTCTTGCACCGATTGTGAAAATTTAACAAATTGTATGGATTGTTGGGAATCTACAAATTTAACAAACTGTAAAAATTGTGCAAATATTTCAAATAAAAAAGATTTATTTAATGAAATAAATTTTGGTGAAGTAATATAGCACTATCATCCGAAATGATGTAAAACTATATCAATTCCTTAAGTAAAAAATATAAAACATAAAGATTGGTCTCTTTATATTTTAACATTCAAAGTAAAAGTGATTTTAATCTTTTCACTTTTACTTATTATAAAATAGTATAAATTATAATAACTAACCTAAAATAAGTATCTACAAAAAAATAATTTTTTAATTTTAATTTTACTTATTATATAATGTCCAAATAAAGGTAAAAAAACATATTTATGAAAATTAAAGAAAATATCACAAAACAACAATTCCTATTTCTAATTTCACATATCAAAGAAGATGAAAAAATTAGAAAAAATAGAAAAAAAAGATTATTAGGACAATTTGCACTTTTATACCACACAGGATTAAGAGTAAATGAAACTACACAATTAACACATCAAGATATTCATAAAATAATAACAAATCAAATACACATAATTTATTCAACTAAACAGAAAAAAGAAAAGAAAATTTACATTACAGAGACTGGTGCTAAATATTTAAAAAAAATATTTACTACTATTGATCCTTCATCAAAACAATACATTTTCAAAAGTGAAAGAGGATCTATATTGTCTGTTCCAGGAACAATAAATGATATAAATACATATTTAAAAAAAGTGTTTGGAAAAGAAAGTAGAATCACTTCTCATTCGTTTCGACAAACAATTATAAGTGATATGGCAAATAGTGGTATAAACACCTCAATTATCCAACATTTTATAGGACATACTGATATTAAAACCACTTTTAGATACATTAAAACAAGTGATATAGATATAATAAAAAAACTAAATATAGTAAGGTAAAAAATGACAGAAGAATACATACATAAAACTTTTGAAATTATAAATAATGTAAAAAAGAAAAATAATCTTCCCTGGGACAGATTATTACAAGATGCAGCAGATAAAATGGGAATTAATATTTTAGAATTAAAAAATTATATAGAAGAAAATTCTAAATATAAATATTGTAAAAACACAAAAAAGTATATAGAAACAACCAATTAATCCTTGCATTCGTGGTTTTTAAACTCTAAATATAACTTTTCACCTAAATATAACAACAAAATCCCAAATTAGTTATATTAAATTCAATAACTTTTCACAAATAAGACCAATATAATCTTCCTAATTCTTATAATTACAATATAAACAAAAAGGAAAATAACATGAATAGCAATACACAAAAAATAATTGAAAAATTAAATATCATAACAGAAATTATTAAAAAAATTAAAGAAAAGATTTTCAACCAGAAGGAAATGAAAACAGAAAATAAAACAAATGCTAAAAAATATTGTGATAGGTTCTCAGAACTGGAAATTGTAAATTAATATAACTAATATTATAACTTGACAAATAATTTATATAGAATAAATAATTTCTCAAAAATAAAGTGATATCTATTTAAATTGGCATTATAATTAAAATATAACAACTTGACATACAAGTAAAAAGGAATAAAAATGAAAAGAAATGGTATATACATATTTTTAGAATTATGGGATGATGAAACTTCAAAAAAGAAGTCAAATTTATCAAAAAAAGATATTGCTATATTAAGCAAAGATAGATATTGGAGAGTAAGAGAAGCAGTTGCAAAAAAAACCAACCTGGAAGACCAAATTATTTATCAATTATCCAATGACAAACACCCTAACGTAAAAAAAGAAATCATAAAAAGACACAATTTAACAAATAAGATAATCGAACAATTAATAGATGATAATTCGGCAGAAGTAAGAAAAAAACTTGCAGAAAAGACGAATTTACCAAAGGAAATGGTATTAAAATTAGCAAATGATAAAGATTGGAATGTTAGAAAAACATTAGAAACAAATTATCCTTCTTGTTTTTTCAAAAAGGCTTAAAATAAATTGAAGATATTTATATTCTTATATCAGATAAAGAAAGAAATATTATAAGTAAAAAAATTGTAAAAACAATGGAGTTAGAAAAACTTAGAACACATATAAAAAATTATAGATAATGGAATATTTATTAATAGTATTAATGGCACCATTTGGCATTTTATTTTATATACATCAAAAAATAATTGACTTAAATTACATCTTAATACTATTGATAATTTACCCTATATATCTAATTTACAATACTTATAAATTAGATATATAATTTTATACCAACTTGCTATAAATAACAAGGACTTTTAAATAAACAAAACATTTTACTTGCTATAAATAACAAGGATTTTACTACAAAAAAGTAAGTCAATTTTGTCATTTGCAACAAGGACTTTCTGTAAAATTATAATGTTTAATTTGCTACAAACAGCAAAGGTATCGTTGTTATACAACAAATTTAATTTGTCATTTGCAACAAGGACTTCATTTCAGATGTCAATAAAATGTCATTAATATTTCTTTTTTCTTCTTTTATTTGTGTGGTAAATTCTAAGATTTTTTGTTAAAAAAATTGCAAGCAATTTACTGGGTATTCGGATTTTTCCTATTATTCCCAGTTTGGTCCTATTAATATAATATAGGAAGGAAAATTAGGTCAAGTCCTACAGCCCCTATAAACAGGGCATTAAAGCATGTTTTTCTAATTTTAAATCCTTGTTGTGTAGCAAGGAATCCTTGTTGTGTAGCAAAGGTTCTTTGTTGTGTGGCAAGGAAATAATATTTTTTGCTATAAATAATCAACACTATTTGTCATAAATAACAAGCATTTTAAGTTATGTTTAGCATAAATTATACTAAAATACTTATATAAACTACTTAAGGGGCACATAGTGGAAGAAGACAAAAAAACCATACTATATCAAGATTTAAGATCAACCATAGATGAAAAAACTGGTGAAGTTATTGAAACTGCAACAGATAGAATTGTTAAAATACCTCAAACACCTGACTTTGTAATGGCATTCACAAAAGATTTAGGTTATCTTGCAAGTTTATCTGGTGGTGCATCTAAACTACTATTTGGACTAATGAGTGTAGTAGATAGAGAAAATGAAATAACATTAAACGCAAGTAGAAAAAGAAGACTTGCAGAGACAACTGGTTTAAAAATAGGTTCTATTGATAGCACACTACATCAATTAAAGAAAAAGAAACTTTTACTAACAGTAGATAAGGGTATTTTTAAACTAAATCCATACTTTTTTGGTAAAGGAAAATGGAAAAATGTGCAAAAAATGAGAATGTCAATTGAATACAACTTTGAAACACAAACTAAATCAGTTGATTTCGAAACACAGTATGGTATAGATGAAGAAGAAGTAAATCTGTTAGACTACGCTGATGAAGAACAACCATTCATTAATAACCCTTAAGATACATGAATTCTTTCATTGAAGACTATTTTGGAGAGGAAGATATATTTTACATCTTTCTTCTCAATAGAAACAAAACACCTTCAACAACAAAACAATTCTTTCATAATAAAAAAAATTTTCAATATTTTTACAATCTAAATTATCAAAAATGGAATAAATCAAAAGTTGATATTTACTATTCTGTCAATTCATTCAGATATGTTAATAATAAAATATCAAGAAGAGAATCAAATGTTAATATGATTAAATCACTTTTTTTTGATATAGACACAAATGGTCCAGAAATAAAAAACAAAATAATAAAAGAATTAGGACAACCTACTTATTTAATACAAACTTCACCAGAAAAATTTCAACTACTTTACACACTAAATGATGAAATTGAAAAAGATGATTTTAAATTAATTTCACAAAATTTAACTTATCATTTTGACACCGACACAACCTTTGACCTTGCAAGAGTGGGGAGATTACCACTTTGTATTAATAATAAAAATGGTTTTGAAGTAAAATATTTAAAAAGCGATTATACTTACGATATAAAACACTTTCAAGACTATTTAAACAAAAATGAAATTAATTACACTACTAAAAATAGAATAACATTAGAAAAAAAAGTATCTAAAATACCTAAGAAAGAAAGACCAATAATACCACCTGGTGAAGCAACAGAACAATACATTGAAAGATATAAATATTTCTATCAACAAACACAAGACTATTCTGCAACAGATTTTAGATTTGTTAAATATTTAGTGAAAGCAAAAAAATTAAAAAGAGACAAAACTATCTGGAAACATTTCTATTCAGTATGTGAAAATATAGAACAAAGACATGGACACAATCTATATGACTACTTTTTAACAATATTAGAAAAAGTAAGATATGGAAATTAAATTAAAGACTAAAACAAAAAAAAATATTGAAAAAAAATTGAAAAATTTTTATCTGACAATACAAGAATTATATTAAAAGCATAATTCTTCTTTTGATATTTCTGTTTTGATCATATTTATTCCTTAACTTTTAAATTCTTTTTTATTTTATCTTTTCAGATAAGAAAGAAAGACCTTTTTTTATAGAAGTCTTTGCTTTATCAGTAATATTTTCAACAGTTTCAGCACGAGCAGCAGATGCTTGTTCTTTTTGAATTAACTTTTCAATAATTAAATCTAATTTCATTTCAATACGTCTATATTCAGAACCAGATAAATTAATTTGATTAAATTTAGTTTCTATTGATCCTGGTTCGATTGCAAATAATGATGTTGATATAACCGAGATAAAAAATAATTTTTTTAAAATAGTTGTTTTCATAAATAATCCTTTTATTTTATATATTGTATTATAGCGCATAATAACTGCTATGTCAAGTTAATTTAGAGAAATTATAAAAGTTTTGAAATAATATATAAAACAAAAATTAAATTATCTTTGTGGAGTTGTTTTAATACTCTTTTAACATACTCTTAATGTTTAGTCCCTTAAAATCAAACTTCCAAGGAAGCAAAGTATTTTCTAAAAGGTCTCACATTCGGGCCTGTGCAACTTTGTGCTAAAGCACAAAATATTCTATTTTATGGGTGTGGTTAAGATAATACAAGCCTTACTATTCACGTTGTTCATAGTAAGAGACCACAGGCCAAAATCTTCTAAAATTTCCACACGAACAATTTTATCTACACAATATATTTTATCTGCACAAACACATTTTACTACACAAACAAAAAATACTTCACAATAGTTGTTCCAGGGCGATTTCACAGAAATCTCCCCTACAATCACTACGGGGCAAAACAGCCCCATTCGTTTCATTTGTTGTTATTTCCATTCATCATGCTCCCATACCAACTTTATCATTTGATTTTTTTATCATTTGAAAATATTTATCATTTGAAAAAATCTTATCATTTGAAAAATCTTATCATTTGAAATTTTTACGACAATTTTTCTTCGCCCCCATTTCTTTTGTGGTTCTTGTATTATCTTCTTAACACCCCACCATAAGGGACATAGAACACTTTTTAAAAAACAAACCTTCTTGTCCCTACTTTTTTTAACCCCCTTCTAACCACCTATCCATAGGACTTTAAACCACTTTTAATGAAAGAAAAAAAAGAGAAATTACCCTATTTATATATAAAATACAAAATTAACTTGACATTTATGTTATTTTTCTTTATAATAATTAAAAGTCATAACATAATTAAAGAATCTATAAAAATATATAACTTGACTTATATTTACAATGATGTTATATCACACATAAAATAAAAGGATTATACATGAAACTTACAAAAGAAGAGAAAAAATATCTTAAAGAAACAGGACAATGGATAAGTAGAGATGAATGTCGGAAAAAGAATGGTAAAACTTCTACTATGAATACACAATTAGAAAAATTAAAAAACAATAATACATTTCTAAATAAAAACGAGTATGACTTATTTAAACAATGGAAAAGAGAAAATGGAATTAAAGAAGAGAACAGCAAGAGAAGTGAATTAATAGAACAATTTCAATTTGATTACAAAATAGAACTGGAAAATTTAAATAATGAATAATATATCTATCGAAGAACTAACTAAACTTATTCAAGATGAAAATCTTAAAGAACATCAAAATGAGATAAAAAAGTTAAAAAGAAAAATATCTAAAATTGAAAAGAAAAATAAAATCAAACAAGATAAAATTGATAGACTTAAAAACCCTTTTGTTCTTTTAGAGGAGGATGATTTTATAAATGATTTAAATGATATTGAAAAAAATTACATTCACCAAGAGAAGAATATTACAAAAATAAAATATCCTGAAAAATATATATCAGAAATTAATAGCAATTTAGAGCAAAATATTAGAACTTTATACAATGACTACAATGAGATGTTAGTTTTAGATAATGCCGAAAGAAACAAGGGATTTTCTATTAAAAAAAATAATATTGAAACAACTGAAAAAGAATTATACAAACAATTTAAAACAAAAATGGAAAAAGATACTGATTTAACCTCAAGTATAGGAAGACAAGTGGCACATTATATCAGTCAAGAATATATTATGATATTTAAAACTACAACATTGAAATCAAATATCTTTACAAATAAACTTTTATCACTACAAAAACAATTAGAACAAATCAAAATACAACACAACAACATAGTTCAACTAAATAAAGAAATAACTAATAGTCTATTAAATCATCAAATTCAAAGAAAATATGTAGAGGTATTAGAATTAACAAAACAATTAAATATTCATCAACACACAATAGAGGTAGTTCATGTAAGCGAATTAAGTAATTATTTAAAATCTGTAAGTAATGCAAGAAATAATACACCAAATATAGGTTCAATAGAATTAAGAATTGAGAAAAAAGACCTTGAATTAATGAAAAAAACTGTTAAAAACACTACATTTAAAGGGACTGGGACTGGAAAGTTAGGCTACATTAAATCAACTGGTATATATAGAATTACAAATACAATTACAGATAAAAAAACAAAAGATAGTCTATATATTGCAACAAATGAGAATGAAATTGAAAATACAGAACATTTAGTAAATTACCTAACAAAATATATATCAAAAGGTAAAAGCGAAATGAGATTTGTAGAACATATTGACTTTGAAAACAAACTATCAAAAGAAGAATTATACTTAAAACATAAACTTGAAATTGAAACATTTTCTGTATCACTAAACTTTTTTGACTCTGGAATGGATAAACATAATTTTGAAACTATAAGAAAAATAGTAAAAAACAAATATACATACGAAGCAAAAAATAACAATTACAATCAAAAAAGATCGTGGGAACAGAATTCCAATATAAAACCAAATACTATTAAATTATTATCTTTTTCAGAAAATACACCAAGAGGATGGGATGAAGAAGAACAAAAAAGAAAATATATACACATAAAAAAAGAAGGTGAAAAATTTGAAGAAAATTCAATAGAAAAATTACAATGGGAAATAGATAAAGAAAATACTAAATCAAATTATAAAATAAATAAATATAGATTGCAAAAAAATGATCACATTAGAAATTGTCATATAGATAACAGCAAAACTACTTCAGAAACACCTATTAATCCAAATACAGAATATAATTTTCTAACAAGAGAAGAATATATCAGAAAAAATATGGGAACAATTGAAGAAAAAAATGTTGATTTGTTTAAAAAGATAAATTATTTAATAAATGAAGACGATATTAAAAATAGAACTTTTTTCAAACAACACTTTTATCTAAATCAATTTATAAAAGATGGACACATAGAGAAAAATGGTAGAGAACTTATAATCTTTGACGAGGAAATAGAATTAGATCAAATGGATAAACAAAATATTAAAGCAGAAAATATGATTGAGAGAAATAATCAACTTATCGAAGCACTATATGATTTAAAACATATTGATGAAATTGTTTTTTTCGGTAAAGAAGCAATATTAAAACAAGAAAGAAACAATACCATTAAATATATCATAGAAAGAGATGATATTCAAGAAATTAAAAATATTAATTTTAAAGATGATATCGAAGAATTGAATGCAATAATTAATAATACAAGCATATCTTTCAATAACAAATCAAACATTCAAAGTATTTTAGACAAAGAACAGTTAAGAAGAGAAAAACAATTAAGTTCATTTAATAATAAAAATATCTGGAAAGATACGGAAAAGAAAAATATTAAAAATACTATATCTTATAAAAATATTTTTACTAAAACAAGTAATGAGAACAATTTAACAGATTACAGAGTGAAAGAATTTTATTTTTACAAAACTATTTTAGATTTTGAAATATTAAACAGTATAAAAAACAAAAAGAGAAAAGAAGAAATCATTATACAAACATCACTAATATTAGGCTATTTAGATGGACACAATTTCTTAAACAGAGAAGGATTAAAATATTATTCCAATTACACTTTAAATGATAAAATTTTAGATAAAAGAAAAAATAATTTTAATATTGTTAATGGATACTGGTTTATTACATCTATCTATGAAAAATTAAATGATTTTAAAAATATTATTCAAGACAAAGTATCAATAAAACAACAAGGGAAAATATATAACCATACAAATATAGAAATTGATTTTGAAGGATTCACACTTGCAGAACAACAAAACAAAGCAATAGATATGGCACTAAAAGAAAATGTAATGGTTTTAACTGGTGGTCCTGGTTCTGGAAAAACATTAACTTCAAAATTTATAATCAAATCATTAAAAAAATTAAAGAATGAAGCAGGAGAACCTTTAAAAATAGACATTGTAGCACCAACAGGAGCAGCAGCAAAAAGAATTTCTAATGTATCTGGTGAAGATGCATCAACTATACATAAATTATTAAAACTAAATCATCAAGGGGTTTCTAATGTAGAAGACAAACTTGATAGTGATATTATTGTTATTGATGAAAGTTCTATGATTGATAATTTTTTAGCATATCAACTATTTTTACTGATTAAACCTACAACAAAATTAATATTTATAGGAGATGTAAATCAAATCAAACCTGTTAATAATGGTGCATTTTTCAAAACATTATTAGATAGTATTCCTACCACGAAATTAAATAAAACGTTTAGACAAAGTGAAGATAGTGGTATTGTCAGTGTTGCAAATAACTTTTTAAACAATAAGAATGAAACTTTAACTGAAAGATATATTGACATCAATAAAGATATTCAAATTATACAAAACAATAACAATAACAATTATGAGAAAAATCTTATTGATACTTTTATGAAAACAAATGGGACCAAACAAATATTATCTGATAGTAATATAACAAGTAGAAGAATAAACAGAACACTACAAAATAAATTTAAACAAGAAAAAATACCTAAAACTATATTTAGATTAAAAGACAGAGTAATGGCAACTAAAAATAGATATGACAAAGATATTATGAATGGTGAATTAGGTTATATTCATAGTTATAGTAATAATAAAAATGGTTTATCAATCTTAATAGTATTTGATAATGGAATTATTGAGGAATACTGGATGAATGAATTAAAAGAAATCAAATTAGCATATTGTATATCTATTCACAAATCACAAGGTAATGAATGGGAAAATGTTTTAATTGTTAATGATGAAAGTAATTTCTTAAATAAAAACTTACTATATACAGGATTAACCAGAGCCAAATTAAAATGTTTTATCTATATTGATGAAAATTTATTAGACAGAACCATAAAAACTAATGATAAATTATACTTACTAACGAAAGACACGTCAAAACTACCTACATGGGAAAATTTTCAAGTCTATAATATAGAAGACAACAATTATTTAAAAACTTTTTAAAAATAACTTGACATTTGTGTTATTTTATATTATAATATAATATCAATAAAAAGGAAATAAAATGGAAAGAAAAACTTTTAATAAAGAAACTAAAAAGGAAAATAGTTGTGATACAATTGTATTTAGATTAGATAAAGATTTAAAAAAAAGGTTCTTGGATATGTGTAAATATCAAGATAGTACAAGTTCTCAAGAATTAAGGAAGTTCGTTAAAAAATATTTGAATGAACACCAGCAGCAGACAATGAAGTTTTAATATTTTTTTGTTATATTGATATATTGACGTTTCACTTTAATTAAAATCATCATACTTCTATGGTCATCTGGTGTGAGGTTAATATATTAGAACATAGATAGAACAAACAAATAACATACATTAACAAGAAATAGAACCACCTTTATAAAAATTATCAATCTTACTAAAAACCCCTAAAATAGGGACATTAAGACCTTTTTACAAATCCAATAGAACTAACATACCATACTTATAAATATATATATAATAATAATAATAAAGGGTATAACTCACCACTAAAAACCCCGTTATCCTGGTTCCTTATCTTATAGACCCCTATTTTAGGAACTTACAGAACTTAAAACCTTGTTCTTTTATAAATAAAGGTATGTTCCACCTGGTTCTTTTGAGTAATAATAAAAATTAATTCCATGTTTAGTATTTTTTTATTTATAATCAATTTAAACAACGGAGAATAAAAAATGGCACACTACCCAAAAGACCTGGATGATGATGAAATATTCATATTTGACACATTAGAAAACATACCATTAACAAAAGTTATAGAGATATTTAATAGTAATAGTGATTTTGTATTTATTAATTCTAAATCTGGTGAAGTAATAGAAACTAATAAAGAAGATGGATTTGTTAAATTAGAAAGTGGAATTGAAGACCCATTTATAGTTTTTTATCCAAGTGATTTTGAAAGTCATTTTACATTTAAAAAATATATAAACTGGAAAGGGGAACAATAATGTTAATTTTAATAATAAATGAAATACTTGATGATATTAATGATGCAGTAAATGGGAACAAATAGTATGAATAACTGCATATACAACAATATAATCAACAATATGAGACAATGCGTAAATGAAATAGAAGAATTTGATTTTGAAAATGCAACAGAAGATGAAACTAATGCATTTGAGAAATTTTATGATTTATGTTTAGAAGTAGCAAATGACTACAACAGAAATGATTTCACTAAACAAAAGAATTAACTCTTGACAAAAAGGATGTGACAAAAAAAATATCACAAATTGGTAGAGAATGGTTAATCAACAGATTAGATGAAGAAGCAGGACTTTAAGAAAATATTTCAATTCGAAAATTTTTAGAAAATTCAGATGAGTTTAGTGACTTTTTTGATTGGTTCTGCACCAGTAGTTGGTTATAATAATGTAGAAGATAAATGTAGTATTTGGATGATAAAATTAGGTCAAGTAGAAGAATATAATTTTAAAAATTGGAATACATTTAAAAAAAATAAAACATAAATACTTTATAATATACCAAAGATATAACATATATAATTAAAAGGAACTCAAATGGAAAAAAATTATTTAATCACAATATATAATAATAAATATATCAACTCTAATATTAATGCAACAGATGTATCTTTCTTGAAAAGAGAATTACAAAATCTTTTTAAAATAGATTTTAATAATGATATTTTCAAGAAAGATACATTATTAACTACTTGGTTACAAAATAATATAATTAA
>Ga0233437_1001182_pt1 | contig 50216 bp, 50 predicted proteins | sample SI_122_August201_FD_182714 | JGI IMG/M metagenome (GOLD analysis project Ga0233437, IMG submission 182714) | Seawater microbial communities from Saanich Inlet, British Columbia, Canada - SI_122_August2016_200_MG | ecosystem: Environmental > Aquatic > Marine > Inlet | place: Canada: British... | reverse complement strand
TCTGACTAAAAAACTGGAAAAACTTAAAAAGTCCATAGAAAAGACAGAATTGCAACTAGCTTATTTGTAAATGATTGTGGATTCTGTTATATGATAGTTATCAGTATGCCCCGCTTCACTCACGCAGCACTTTCGCGGCCTCAACCATGGCCAAAAAACCATTGACTGGTATGTAATCAGGGATAGAATTTCCCGATCCCAGTCCATATCCTCTGGCTAATTGTCTGAATCGCGATCCTTTCTCTATCACCTCTTTAAACACTTCATCATAGTCTTTCTGTATGAGGGTATTGAGATCGATTCCGCCAAAGAGGCCTATTCGATCATTGTATGATTCAATCCACCTTTCGAAAGGGGCTATCTGATCTTCGTTCGAGTGTTTGGCATCAATACCAAGCTCAATAATCTCCTCCATCACAGAAAAGATACAGCCACAACTATGCAGTAAGAATTTCTTATTACCGGCGTGTACAAGCTCAATAACTCTTTTATATTGTGGAAATATATTCCTCCGGATGGTATCAGGTGCCAGCATAGTGGATGTTTTATGTCCCAGATCGTCTCCCATTCTGAAAAAAACAAAAATATCGGAGAATTCAGCGATCATCTGAGTCCAGAGAGTAACATACAAATCTCCAATTTTTTGAAAGAGATCGTCAAAAAGCTCCGGATCCATAAATTGCATCACACAGAGTTTTTCAAAACCAACCAGATCTTGTGCTGATTCAAAAATGCCATATCCGCAACCACCAAAAGCTTTCATCCCCCTGGGCACTACCCGGCGGATTGCTTCTAAGTGGGGCCTATAGGTGTGCCAGAAAATGTCAGGAATTTCATCAAAAGGATACTTGTTAAAATCTTCCCTGGTTTGAATAGGGCCATCCATTCCTCCCATTATTGCTCCATGACCTGGAAAAATATCGCAAATAGCAGCTTCATAATCAAAGCCATCGTAAGTATGATCTTTCCAGAAACTGATCATCCTGAGGTAGTAATCGTCATAATCAGATTGCTTATTACCATCCAAAACCAATTCATAACCCAGCACCTTAGATATAAATGGAGGATCAATATGATGTTCATACAAAGGTAAACGCCTGGGTCGGCGATTATTCAAAACATCGAGTAAATGAGTATAGTCGGGTTCAAATTTGTCAGCCATTTTTTTTAAAAAAAGTCCGGGGTCCGGGGTCCGGGGTACTTGCTTATTGGTATTACTATTTAGTTTGCTCTCTTTATACACTTCACGAAAACATTCTTCAATCCCTTTTAGACTATCACCCTTGGAAGGGAAAATGAGAAACAGCTGCCTTTTCCCAATTCACTTTTGACGGTAATCTCACCACCGTGATACCTGATTAACTCGTTTATCAACATCAAACCCAAACCTGTTCCTGGTTCTCTTTCTGTTCCTGAGGTTTCACTTTTATGCACTTTTTTGAACAGATTTGTCGATTTATCCTGTGTCACTCCAATACCATTATCTTTGACACAGAAACTCCTGAATTCTTCATTTTCAGACTCCGCAAAGCAAATAATTTCAATCCTGCCTCCCTTTACTGTAAATTTTATCGCATTAGATACAGCCAAACCAATAATTCCCGTGAGTACATCAACCATCTGTCTGTATCGATCCAGATAATCAGGAAACTTCACACGGTAAATCCTTATTTGCCCGTAATTTTCATTGCCAAACATAATTGGAGCAACAAAGTACTTACCCTCTGTTAACAACTCAGTTTGATCATTTTCCTTAAACCAGATACCATTTTCCGGGCTGCATCCGGCAGGTACAAATAATATATTAACGGGAGCAAATAGTGATTCAAATAGTGCAAAAACTTTTTCAAAAAACAGCTTTTCTTCAGTAATACCCATTAAAGATTCTATCTGGTGAAAAACCATGGTATACTCAGCAAGTTTTTCATTTGCCCGGCCTATATCAATTCTGGTCTGTCTTTTTTCGCATTTTGTTCTCCATTGAAAAATTAAAGCATTAATCTTCTGCCGGATGTAGTCGAGTCCAACAGGGAGTATTTCAAATGGAACACCCATGTATTCTGATAGTTCCTTCAGTTTAATCTCATTTTCACTACGTATACCAGTTTCCAGATAATGCTGTCGTGTAATCATGCTGGGTGAAGAAACCGGATCAAAATAGCAAATGGCTGTTGCACCAGCCTCTAATTGGGCATTACTCCATTCTATACAAAACTCCTGATTTATCCGCATGAGATGTTGAAATACATCAGGATGATTTACTAAAACTTCGAGGTACATCTCAAATCCCATTTGCATAACAGGCAAAGAGAAAGGTGAGACTGCCACTCCGATAATAGGCACTTCATCACGAGCCTTTTCTTTCAGCATACGTATGGCTTCAAGTACCTTATGCAAAGCTTTTGTTTCCTTAACCTTAGGACTCACCATATTAAAAACCTGTGATTTGTCATGTATAAAAGGAGTTGAGGAATTAGGCGGTCCATCATCTACATACAAAACCTCAGCTCCAAAAGCTTCCACTTCGATTGGCGTATAAAAGAGTCCATAATAACAATCATTTGAATACTTCTTTCGCATCCTCAATTGGCCCTCTACAACATATTCAGGTCGGGAAAAATATTCTTTAATCGTCAGGCCCAATTCCTTTGCGCCATGCATTGTTAAAAGCAAAAATAAAGGAACTCTGTCGGGCTCCTTGTGCCCAAGAGTAGTTAATACCCGTTCCATTGATGTCATTGTTTTATCTTTCATGACTTTTCCCCTATAATTTTATGCATCAATTTCAAAGCATCTGCTGAATCCCTCCCTGTCGCAAAAACGCCAATCTCATTACCGAGTTCTGAATCGAACCTGAATGGTGCTCCTCCCACAATAATTTTGATGTCCTGTCCTTCCAGCTTTTTTACAAGATCGGCAATCTTTAAGGCAGAAGGGGGCATCAAAACTGACAATAAAAGCACTTTGATATCATGCTTCTTAACAAGTTCCAAAGTCTTATCAACGCTAAGTCCGCCACCAAGGTCTAATAGTTTAATCCCACTGGCCCTGAGGGAAGAGTAAATAATTCTCTTTCCCAGCATATGATAATCTTCAAAAACACCAATGGCAGTTTTTGGCTGGTCTTTCCATTCTTTACTATTTGATGGCAGTATTTCATCAATAATCTTCTCGCACATAGTTCCTGCCATATATACCTGAGAAAGGGAGAAAAGCCCCTGCTCCCAGCCAAGCCCAATTCTGTTTAAAGATTCTGTAATCACTTCGCTGCAAACTTCAGGTAAGGACCTGTGAACCAAAGATTCTGACACAATTGAGCTCGCCAGATTTTGATCAAGACTAAGTAAGGCCTTTTCAAAATCATCGATGTTTCTCGTGATTTCCTGCATAGTGGTTAATTCCGTTCCAATAAAAATAAACAAATACAACGATTTTTCAAGTAAATAAAACAAGTATTTGACTAATTCCCGAATCCCGAATCCCGATTCCCGCCCTTGTAACCAATGTTACGAATTTTACAACAATCCATACTTATATTTGTATCCAAGAAGAGGAAACAATTATGTTAAGAGATATTGTAAAAATAGACGAGGACTTATGTGACGGTTGCGGATTATGCATCCCTAACTGTCACGAAGGAGCTCTGCAGATTATTGATGATAAGGCCAGGTTGGTCAGCGACCTTATGTGCGACGGACTCGGTGCCTGTCTTGGACATTGTCCTCTGGATGCCATCACCATAGAACAACGTGAAGCTGAAGCATATGATGAAGTGAAGGTAATGGCTGAGATGGTAACAAAAGGTAAAAATGTTGTTGTTGCCCACCTGAAACATCTGAAAGATCATGATGAACACGAATTCTTGCAAGAGGGTGTTACTTATTTAATGAGCCACCAGGGTGAGCTTGACTTAAATGTATTGGATATTATTAATGAAGTAAAAGGAAATAATAAAATGGAACATCACGAACATAAATCAGCCTGTGGTTGTCCGGGTTCTCAGGAAATGAGTTTCGACAACAATGATTCAGCCCCACAAGCTGAATCAGGACATCAAAAATCAGAACTGACTCAATGGCCTGTTCAGATGCATTTGGTAAATCCCAATGCTCCGTATTATCGTAATTCTGATGTGGTAATTGCTGCAGATTGCGTTGCCTTTGCAATGGGGAGTTTCCATAAAGACTACCTGCAAGGCAGAAGTGTTGGGATCGCATGTCCAAAATTAGATTCAAACACGGAGGTTTACATTGAGAAATTCAAGCAGATGATTGATGATGCCAAAGTGAATACACTTACGGTAATGATTATGGAAGTACCTTGCTGTGGCGGACTGATCCAGATGGTTCAATCAGCGGCTGAACAAGCAGAACGCAAAGTGCCTGTCAAACAAATCGTTGTAGGTGTTCAGGGAGATGTCCTGGCTGAACAATGGATTTAGAAACAATCAGACTAATAAGGATGATAAAAAAAGAGGATGTCTCGCTGAGACATCCTCTTTTTTGTTAGAATTTTTCTATGTGTATCTGTCCTGGCGATTTTTTTGAGTGCTCTTTCAAGCCCCTTAATTCAAGAATCGCAGTTACATCGGTAATCATGCTTGGGTTTCCACAAATGAACACATGAGAATTTTCAGCACTAGGTCGCTCACCCCAGGTTTTCTCAATAATTCTGTCAGCCAGCATTTCCTGGATAAATCGTGTTTCTCCTGCCCAGGGCACAGGTTCTTTCTCGGGATGAGTAATAGTGGGTATGTAGGAAAACTTATCAGACAAACTTTCTAATAATCGTAGTTCTGATGAATACCCGAGATCCCACGAACTGGCCGCTCCATGAATCACACAAATCTTACGATCAACTTTCAAAGCATCAGATCTTAGCATACTAATATAGGGAGCGACACCGGTACCTGTAGCAATCAAAACAACATTCATATGTTTTGGCACCTGATCCAAAGTAAACATACCAACAATTCTGCTCCCTATCCCAATTCTGTCACCTATCCCCAAATCAAAAATCCTGGGGGTAAGTGAACCTGAATGTACAAGAGTTATGTAAAACTCAAGATATTCTTTCTCTTTTGATGAAGAGGCTATCGAATATGCCCTCTTGATCAGTTTATCCGGAGCCGGAGCTTCGTGCTCCTCTGTAGCTGCGTCACATCTTGGGGCAGACCCGGGCAGAAACAAAGCAACAAACTGCCCTGATTCAAACTCAGGTAGCTCCCATCCGTCAGGTACTACTCTTAAAATCCTCATAATGGGTGATACCTGGATCACCCTCGTTACAATCCCGTTTAGTTCTTGGTTCATTATTTAATGTCATTTACATTTTGGACAACGACCCTTAAGGTATACATGTTGCTCATCGATTGAAAACTCTTCTAGTTTTAAAATGTGAAGATCATCTTTTCCCAAATCAAAATCAAATATCTCACCACATTCCTTACACTTAAAATGTCCGTGATTAGATATATCGGCATCGAACCTGGATTCATTATCCTCAATATTGATTATCAGGATTATACCTTTTTCATTAAAGAGCCTCAAAGTATTGTATACCGTAGTTTTTGACAAACTTGGTATATCTCCAACCAACTCTTTATAAATTGAGTCTACAGTTGGATGATTTCTATTATTATGTAAATAATCAAACACTCTGATCCTTTGGTAGGATGGCATAATTCCATGTGCCTTTAAATACTCATCCGTCTTTTCAATCGTTCTCATAATCAACTCCTCCCAATTTGTTTATCCAATCAATCATGTTCTATTCTTCAATCTCAAATTCATCGGTCCCAACTCCACAAAGCGGACAAAGCCAATCTTCAGGTAAATCTTCAAAGGCTGTTCCAGGGGCTACTCCATTATCCTCATCCCCCAGCTCAGGGTCGTATACATAACTACAAAAATTACAAGCATACTTCTTCATAAATCCTCCTGTTTACATTATTAGTAATTACTCTTCTTTTCTTCAAAATATGCCTGAGGATGAGCACAGACAGGACACTTTTTCGGAGGGTTTTCTCCTTCGTGCTCAAATCCGCATTTCCTGCAAGCCCAAACTGTTTTCTCATCTTTGTGAAAGACTTTATCTTCCTCAACATTCTTCAGCAATTTAAGATACTTTTCCTCATGGCTTTTTTCCACTTTGGCTATCAATTTGAATGCCATAGCAACTTCAGAAAAGCCTTCTTCCTTAGCAATACGCGAGAATTCAGGGTATAATTCTGTCCATTCCTCATTTTCTCCCATTGCAGCAGCTTTTAAATTCTCAGCTGTTGTACCAATTACACCTGCCGGATAAGCAGCCGTGATTTCAACTACTCCACCCTCAAGAAACTTGAAGAAAGTTTTAGCATGTTGCTGCTCCTGAAGGCCTGTTTCCATGAATAATTCTGATATTTGCTCAAATCCTTCCTTCTTTGCCTGCTTAGCAAAAAACTCATATCGATTCTTTGCCTGCGATTCACCCGCAAATGCTTTTAGCAAATTTTGTTCTGTTTTTGATCCTTTCAGTGAATTCATCTTGTTTGTTTGTTTGCTTAGTTATTAGTGCAGTTCACTATAATATTTCATGAACTGTGTTCTTTCAAATACTGCCGGATTTTGCGCCAGGTCATAACTCAGTATCCCTCTGAAATCTTCAATATTCTTATAGCCCTTTTGATCCATCCATTCTTCAATATCCTTCAATACCTCCCGGATGTATTCTGCCCCTCTCTCATAAATGGCTGAAACCAGTTGAACGGCATTGGCACCTGCCAGTAATTGCTTGATCACCCCAGCTCCGTCATGAACCCCAGTTGATGCAACCAGATCCGTCTCAATGCTGCCTGAAAGTAATGCAATCCATCGAAGTGAGGCAGCTATTTCATCTGGTGTACTGTAAATACTTGAGGTGGTAAGTTTCATATTTACGATGTCAATATCCGGACGATAATAGCGGTTGAATAACACAAAACCATCGACATGACCAGTAAAACTTAGTTGCTGAATCAGCTTCGCCAAACCTGCTGAATAATGGCTCATTTTCAATGAAACCGGTATCGAAACCTTGGCCTTAACCTTTTCACTTATTGCAAAATACTTTTTCTCATTCTCTGCACTACTGGTTTTAACAGATGATGGTAATATCGCCACATTCAACTCAAGAGCATCAACTCCGGCTTCCTCAATTTTTGCAGCGTACGAAATCCAATCACTGTCTGACACGCAATTAATACTTGCAATAACAGGTATGTCAACTGCCTTCTTAGTGTCTCCTACAAAATCAAGAAAATCAACTAATTGCTTATCTTTTGTGTATGCAGCAATATATTCTTCTGCTCCCGGATAATCGTTTTGATTGTCTCCTGCTGTTTTCTGAGCATCCAGCAGAATCTGCTCCTCAAATAGTGATTTGAGCACTACAGCCCCTGCACCATTGTCAGCAAGCTTTTTTACAGCGCTAACTGATTGTGTCAATCCTGAACTACCAATAATTACAGGGTTTTTCAATTCTAAACCCATATAAGTCGTTTTCAAATTCGCCATGTCAATCTGAATTTATCGTTAAACAATTACTATGCTCCCGCCGGTGGGGTAAAAACTCTCTGTTTGGCTTCCCGGTCAAGTAAAAATAAGCCCGAGCCCTGTCCTCCTAAAAGTCTCAACTGATCTAATAAATCAGACACACTGGCCTCTTCTTCAACCTGCTCTGCCACAAACCACTGAAGCATATTCACTGTTGCATGATCTTTCTCCTGCATAGCCACATCAACAAGATTGTTTATCATTGAAGAAACTTTTTCTTCATGAGCCTGTACATCTTCAAAAATGTCCAAAATTCCTTTCCACTCTGACTGAGGTTTGTCTATAATTGCCAGTTCAACTCTGCCACCCCTGTCAATAATATATTGAAAGAGTTTCATTGCATGAAACTGCTCTTCTTCAAATTGAACCTTCATCCAATTTGAAAAGCCTGATAAATTCTTTGTTGCCAAATATCCCGACATCGATAAATAAAGATAGGCAGAATAGAGCTCAGCATTCAACTGTGCATTCAATTCGCCTTCCAATCTTTTGTTAAGCATCTTAGTTTGTGTTTGTTTGTTTGATAATTCATAAGACAGCAGCCCTTTAAAGGCCACTGTCTTCTCTATTTAGCTTATTCGCTTACTTTAACAACTACCTCTTCGCTTTGCCACAATCCGTGTTTGGTACAGAATGCATGAGCAATAAGCTTGAGGTTCTTCTGAGGAACAACAAAGAAGTCAACTTCCACATTACCAGGACTGCTACCAAGAGTTCCCTCTGAAAAATTGGCTTGTGCAAGCATCTTCTCTCCACTCCATAATTGCACCCAGGCAATATAATGATCAGGATCATCAGGATGCATATATTGATCTCCAACCTTTACCTTCACTTTAAACTTTTCTCCCTTTGATGCATTAGTGTCGCAATATACAAAGGCAGAATGCCTGTCAATATAATCTTTCTTCGCTTCTCTGTCGATTTGCGAAATGTCTTCGTATCTGTTTATTTTCATGATATTAAAATATTATACAAAAATACAATTTGAATTTATTCTATTAGTGATTACTTAAATAATCTGCAACTCCGTCTTGAGTAGCTTTCATTGCATCATCCCCTTCTTTCCAGTTGGCCGGACAAACTTCACCATATTCTTCAAAGTGCTGAAGGGCATCAACCATTCTTAAAGCCTCATCAACGCTTCTGCCCAATGGCAAATCATTGATTACAGAGTGACGTACAACTCCTTTTTTATCAATCAGGAACAATCCTCTGTATGCTACCGGTGCACCATTAAAAACAGAGTTTCCATCTTCATCAAAATCATACTCGCCAGCCAAAACACCGTAGTTTTCCGCTATAGTTTTTGACAAATCAGCTACAATCGGGTAAGTTACACCCTTAATTCCACCATTATTCTTGTCGGTTTGTAACCAGGCCCAATGTGAAAACTCAGAGTCAATTGAGCATCCTACAACCTCAACATTTTTCTTCTTAAACTCTTCAAGCTTTTCCTCAAAAGCTAATAATTCAGTCGGACAAACAAATGTGAAGTCGAGTGGGTAAAAGAAGAATATTACTTCTTTCTTTCCTACAAATTGCTCGAGCGAATAAGCATCTACGATTTCACTTCCGTTAATCACTGCTTTCGCTTCAAATTTTGGGGCTTTTTTTCCTACTAATGTTTCCATAACTTTTTACTTAGATTTTAATTTTTTAAAATTATTTAATATGTTTTATTGTCATTTTCAGTTTCAGAGATATTACAACTTTGTAATCATTACAAATTTATAACAAAAATAATTACTGGCCAAACGATTCTGAAATTTTTTTCATTAAAAATATTCCTAACTTCACCTTCCCTAACATCCTGACATTAAATAAATTTGGCCCAAATACACAAAAAATGAAAACACCAAGAATCGCATTTCTCTGTTTAGTAAGCCTATTCTTACTGAGTACAACGACTAACGCAGCAATAAATACCAAAGACACCCGCCTGCTTTCTCAACCAGCAATCAGTGCTAAGCATGTGGCTTTTATCTATGCTGAAGATTTGTGGATATCAAATCTGGATGGCTCACAGATACGCAGATTAACAGTTGATGAAGGTGTAGAATCCCTCCCGGTATTCTCCCCCGACGGCAAACAAATTGCTTTCAGTGCAGAATATGATGGGAATACTGATATTTACCTCATACCTGTTGAAGGTGGTATCCCTGTCCGCCTCACCTGGCATCCAGGGGCCGATCTTACCCGAGGCTTCTCAGCAGATGGCTTAAGTGTACAATTCATATCCCGACGTTCAGTGTTCACCAATAGGTATTTCCAGCTATACACAGTGTCAACAACAGGAGGGCTCCCCCAGAAAATTGACATCCCCAATGTTTTTTATGCTTCATTCTCTCCCGACAGCAAATCAATGGCCTACACACCCCTTTACGATGCCTTCAGACAATGGAAAAACTATCGGGGAGGAACAATATCAACTATCTGGAAGCTAAATCTTTCTGACTACTCAGTATTTGAAATGCCAAAACCATCTGAAGGATGTAATGATATCTATCCCATGTGGGTTGGAAATAAGATTTTCTTCCTGAGCGATCGTATGGGAGAGTTCAATCTTTTTTCATTCGACAACTCCACAGAGGAGATTATACAACTTACCAGATATAAAGACTTTCCCATATTGTCAGCATCTACTGATGGTGACAATATAATCTTTGAACAAGGAGGATACCTATATAAATATAATATAGCAAGTTCAAGCACTAAAAAACTCACAATTGGCATCGCAGCAGATTTGCTCGAACTGAGATCAAGATATGTCTCCGGCTCAAATTATATAAGAAGTGCTCATATTTCCCCCACAGGTGTGAGGGCTGTTTTCGATTTCAGAGGTGAAATCATCACCCTGCCAGCAGAAAAGGGAGATGCCCGAAATTTGACCCAAACAAATAATGTTCATGAAAAATATCCTGCATGGTCACCTGACGGATCATCTCTTGCCTATTTCTCTGATGCATCAGGTGAATATGAGTTACTAATCAAAGCACAGGATGGGAAAGGTGAAACAAAATCTTTTAAACTCACAGGCACCGGCTTTTATTCTGATATTCAATGGTCGCCCGACAATAAAAAAATATGCTTCGTAGATAATGGTCGCAATCTTTACCTTATCAATATTGACTCAGGAAAAATCAAACATATAGATGCTGATGAACTGTACAGACCTGGATCGTTCAGAAATCTTTTTGGTGACTGGGCACACGACTCAGAGTGGTTCGTATATACCAGACTAACTGAAACAAATTACCAGCGTGTCTATATTTATTCAATCGAACAAGGAAAATCATTTGCAGTAAGCGATGGTTTAAGTGATGTAACAGAGCCCGTATTTGACGCCAATGGTAAATATCTGTATTTCTTCGCTTCAACAGATGCCGGTCCTGTAGTGAACTGGTTCGACCAGTCAAACGCTGATATGAGAATGACAAAATCACTTTATCTGGTGACTTTACAGAAAGAAACCACCTCTCCTTTCACTAGAGAAAGTGATGAAGAGGAAATAGCTTCAATAAAAACCGAGTCGGATGATGTTAGCGAAAAGGATAAAGGGGGCATCCGGAAGGATAAAAATAAAGATGGAAAGAAAGATGAGAATAAAGAAAAACTCCATATTGATTTTGAAGGAATACAAAACAGAATTATTGATTTTCCGATAAGGCCGGGTAATTACTCCCAACTGTCATCAGGTACCGAGGGTCAGATATTTTATATCAGTCAGCCAGCAAACTTTGGCGGAACGGGAAGCCTGCATAAATATGATCTGAAAGAAAGAAAAGATAAGGAGGTGATGCCGGTCAATATGTATATTCTATCAGCCAACAATAAAAAAATGCTGTACCTGAAGGGCAATACCTGGGGTATAACAGATGCTGGCAGCAAACCTGCTCCCGGAAAAGGAATTCTCAAAACTGCCGGATTACAGGTGAAAATTGATCCTCTGGCAGAATGGCCACAGATTTTCGATGAAGCATGGAGAATCAACCGCGATTACTTTTATGATCCCGGAATGCATGGTGCTGATTGGAAAGCCATGAAAAAGAAATATTCTCAATTCCTGCCGGATATTAGCTGCCGAAGTGATTTAAATAAGATTATTCAATGGATGTGCAGCGAATTATCGGTGGGGCATCATAGAGTTGGAGGAGGAGAAAGATTGAATAATCCACAAGGAATCAATGGCGGATTGCTGGGAGCCGATTTTGTTTTGGCGAATGGTCGCTATCAGATCTCTAAGATATTTGAAGGTCTGAACTGGAACCCAAATTTGAGATCCCCATTAACAGAACCTGGTATCAATGCAAAAGAGGGTGATTATCTTCTCGCAATTAATGGACGTGAGCTTACATCCGAAGAGAATATATACAGGTATTTTGAGAATACCACAGGCAAAATCGTTGAACTAACAATTAGCAATAGCCCGGATGGAACTGATAAAAGAATCGTTAAAGTAGTTCCCATCAGATCAGAAAGTGCTCTCCGTAATCGTGACTGGGTTGAGGGTAATATGAAGAAGGTGCATGAAGCAACAAATGGACAGGTTGCCTATGTGTATGTACCTAATACTGCGGGTTTAGGGCATCAATACTTCAAGCGCTATTTCTTTCCTCAGGCCAATAAGAAAGCCATCATAATTGATGAAAGATTCAATGGAGGAGGTTCATTAGCAGATTATTACATTGATATTTTACAAAGACCCTATCAGGCATACTGGAATATGCGATACGGGAATGATTTAAAATCACCAAGTGCCTCGATTCAGGGACCGAAAGTTATGATTATTGATGAAACAGCCGGATCAGGTGGCGACATGCTTCCGTGGATGTTCAGGAAATTCAAAGTGGGCACCCTGGTAGGAAAAAGAACATGGGGTGGTCTGGTAGGTGTATTGGGTTTCCCTGAACTTTTGGATGGAGGAGTTGTAACAGCGCCTAATGTAGCTATTTGGACAAAAGACGGTTTCATTGTTGAAAATGTAGGTATTGCACCCGATATTAAAGTTGAACAATGGCCGGCAGAAGTAATTAAAGGCAATGACCCACAACTTCTTAAAGCTATTGAAGTAGCATTGGAAGAACTTAAGAAAAATCCTCAGAAACCAGTAAAACGTCCGCCATATCCGGTTAGAGTGAGGAAATGAAATGAGCAATCTCCTCGAGTAATCCTGCTTTGATTCTGAAGGAGTTGTAAAATATATGAGCAAGATCAACCTCGTAGCCACCTGCTTGAAAATGCTCGTGATCTGGCAAGTAACCCAACATGCCATTTGCACAACTAATCAGGCATAAGGGCTTGGTATCTATGGTTGAATAGATTGATGAAAAGAGTTCTGCATTGACCAGAATCATCTTAAATTGTCCGATCTGAACTATGTCTAAAGATATTTCAACATCATTAGCAGCATTGCTACTGAGCTCTATCAAGCGATTTTGTCTCCATTTCTGAACTGCCCTTTGATAATTTGGCCCAAAAAGATCAAGTGATTGCTTGTCATTAAGATATAATTCTGTTTGATGATCAATTTCTTCAGCACTTAAGAACTCAACTGGCCACCTGATGGAATGCCGAGTAACAATTATCTCATCATGGGCATCAGATTGCCCAATATTTTTCAGCGACCTGCTTGGGTCAATATTCATACAAGAGATTACCTCCCCGGCCAATTTAGCACTCCATTTCTTCATCTGTGAAACATCCACTCCCACACCCGGAGGATCCATATCACCAGCAGCTCCCAGGCCAAATAACACCAAGGGTTCTCCCTGAATATTCCTTTCAAGCTCACTTGACAATTCACCAGGATAATCAGCACTAATCCCTGATCCCCTGAGCATTACAGGATGCATTGCATAGTTTATTAAAAGAGCAGGATACCCTCCGGATGAAGACTGAAATGCCAACACACCAAGATGATCAACTCCCTTAGCAGGCCGCTTCCCTCTTCTTTGCACACCAAGATCACAGGATCCTGAAAACCATTTTACAGAACATGTATGAACCTCACAATCACTGTACTTCGTCGCAAGAGTATCAACTACTTTATTGAATAGGAAATCAAGATATGCCGGATCAAACTCTCCGCAGGCCAATAGTTCCAAAGTACATGGACCGCTATGGGTATGAGAACAAAATACCTGAATGCGTTCGATTCCCAGATTCAGATCTGCCCCCAGCCTCTTTCTGAGCTCATTGCTGAATTCTCCATGAAGGCCTATCAGGTCAAGCTGCACCAGAACTATCTGCTCCTCTCCTTCTCCTAAAAATAGAATCTTACAGAAAAGAGAATCAAGCAGATGAGTAGATGGTTGGGGTCGATTAGCAAACCCACATAAATCAACTCCAGCCTGAGGACTTATATCGATCTTGAGGGTCCGTAGTTTCATTGTCAGGAAGAAATAACCAGATTCAGGCACTTAAGCCAAAAATCGTTATAGTGCTTCCAATAAACAAAATTTAATCCCCAATGCGGCGCCGGATCAGAGGTATATGCTAAAACCTTTCCTTTACCCACTGATCTGGTGGCAACTAAAGGATGTCCTGTTTCTTTAACCCGATAATGAATTTTACCTTCTTCGATTTCCTCAGTTTCGTTATAACCTAAAATTGGTGGAAAACCTTCGAGATCCAAATCAGAGAAATGGGCTTTACCGTCTTCGGTTATTAATGGAACATAACCCTCGGTACTTTCCACAATATCTTCAAATGTCAGGCATTTCAGAGGTAAGATATTCTTTAAGCCAGTACGTCCCCATCCGCCTTTACCTGCCTCTCCTGTAAAAGAATACCAGCCTCCCAGCATCATAAGTCCCAATCCCCCCTGAACTGCTTCTACTGTCAACCTCACCCTGTCAGGAAAAGTAAGCACTTCTTTCCCAAACTTCTGCCGATCGAAGAAATCAGGATTAAGCTGAAATAATTTTGCTTCAAAATCACTGAAAATCAAGACATCATAATCTTTAAGAATTTTCTCATACTCACCCGGACCCAGTTTATAGAATTCCCATACAGGAACTGATTTAACTTCATGCTTTCCGCTCGACTCAAGTGCATTTTTCAGCCAATGTCCGTAATTAAAGATTTCGAGGCCTTTAGGTGCGAACTGAAATGGACTCTCGGCAAATACAGGTCCGGTTAATACTGCCCAGTCTCCAACATAATATATTTTAGCCATAATGGAATATTTTTCAAGTTTATCTATTTATCAGATTAACTATTGGTTGCTTAGTAATTACTTTTTTGATAAGCGAATTACCAGATAAAATCCGGTAGTTAAAGTTAAAATAATTCCCCCCAGCATAAGACTAACAATCTGTGTAAAAAGAGCATTGGTAAATAAAACCAAACCCAGGCTGCACAAAACACCAAGTACAGAGTTCAAGACCAGGCTATTCCCTTTTTGAAAGCCAGAATCTTTTGCTTCCTGATGTATCTTAAATGGCTTCCATAACCCGGGGGGCTTACATCGCTTATAAAAAGCAGAGAGCACTTCGTGTTTCTCAGGTTTAGTAAACCAGGTAATCAGCATAAGAACCAATACACTCAGACCCAATAATATAGCCAAGCCCTGCCACATAGATTTATTCTGAAAGTCCAGAACAAACCAAACCAGGACAGATAATGGCAGCCCCAAAATTATCGCAGCCAGTTCTCCCCATACATTAAATCGCCACCAAAAGAAACGCAGCCATGATAAGGGCAGAAGAAATATTACCATCGCGGAATTGATAAAAACAAACCAGCTTATCATATTATCGACAAAAAGCACTGCTACAAAGCCAGCTAGTAAGAACAGGGCAAGAGTAGTTAAGCGTCCGGCCATAAGTTGTTGCCGACTATTCTTAACCGCTCTTTTGGGAAGTAAGTCATTTACAACAAAACTGCTTCCCCAATTAATCAGGGTGCTCAGTGTTGACACGTAGGCCACAACTTCAATAGCAACGAGTAATCCCCTTACCCCCACCGGAAGTTTTATCTGGTTCATTAATTGACCCCAGGCATGAACAGGGTCATCTATGCCCAACTCAAAGCCACCACCGGGTAATGCCTTTGTAAATACCATTATGCAAACTAGCCCGATCCCAATAATCGGCAGGGTTCTTAAGGACAAAGCAAGAAAGGTATTGAATAATTGTCCGGTCATTGCTGCACGCTCCGACTTTGCCGCCATAAAACGCTGCGCAGTGGATCCTTCTCCTGCAGTGGGTGAACCGGCAAAAAATAGTCCCTGAATTACAAGTATTAATAATAATGGCCAGCCGAAAGATTCAGACGGAGGTGTAGTTTTCAGGGCATCCGGACGAACGATTCTGATCTGATCAATCACTTCAGTAAGTCCTCCGTTTTGATCAAAAGCCAGAAACATAAAGATGAAACTTCCGGCCAGCATAATAAAGAATTGTAGAACATCAACATAAACAACCCCGGTTAAGCCTCCAAAAACCGTGTATAAAACAGTAATCCCTCCCAAAACCAGTAATACCTGAATCTCACTTACCTGAATGATGGGAGCAATCGTTTTAACAAAAAATCCGGTAATATATCCAATCAATAATACGGCAAATCCAAAACAACTTACTGCAGCATATGCTTTCCTGGCCCACTCTGCTTTTTTCCCACCATATCTGATAGTTATCAACTCTGCCGTGGTGCTTATATTCATTCTCCTCCACATAGGAGCCCAGATAATGGCCACCAGTGGCATCCATATGATCCAGCTGGCCCACCAAATCCAATTACCTACCAATCCAAAAGTGAGTATCAGCATCACGAAGCCACCTGCGCCTGATTGATAAGTGGCAGTGTTTGACAATCCTATGGCCCACCATGGAAGTTTACGGTTAGCTGCAAAATAAGAAACTGTTCCTCCGGATGAAGTTTTTCTCGAAAACAACAATCCCAAACCCAGAGATACAATAAGAATCAAAAAAATAACAAGCCAATCGATGAAAGAAATCATGAAATCACTATTTTGGCAGTGTAAACCTAAAAATATGAACCGAGCATGACAAAAACAAAACTATTTTGACACACACAACGATGATTATTTTTTGTGATGTGAGCTCCATCAAACAAATGAAATAAATATATATTGATGAATTAAATATAAACGGATGAACCGAGCATGACAAAAGGAAAAATATTTCAACACACACAAGGATTATTATTTTTGTTGTGCGAGCTCCATCCGATAAATTAAATTAAATATATACGGATGAAAGATCTTATTAAACTTCTGCTTTTACTCCTTTTCTGCTTCCAATTATCATGTACAAGTGATAAATCTTCATGGCCAGATTCAAAAAACTGGGCATGGATGTACCCAAGCAGGGAATTCTCTGAAAATGACTGGAATTCTCAGTTAATAAGCATACAAGATGCTGGAATAGATGGTATCCTTCTGCTCAAGAGGTCTGAAGACCCAAAAGATTTCGAAACGATATGCCGTAAAATCAAAGAATCCGGATTTGAACTTCATGTTTGGATCCCTGTCAACAATCCTCACGGAGCTGATAGCCTGGAGGTCGCGCATCCTGATTGGTACCAGGTGAGCAGAGAAGGGAAATCCTGCCTTACCGATCCTCCTTATATTCCCTCTTATAAATGGCTATGTCCGAATAATCCCGATGCCAGAAAATATCTTATAAGCGTGATGGATGAGCTGGCAGCACTTGAGTATCTGGATGGGGTCCATCTTGATTATATACGTTTTCCCGACGTTATACTTCCGGTAGGTATTCAGCCCAAATACAAGCTGACCCAAGATAAAGAATATGCAGAATTTGATTTTTGCTATTGTGAGCATTGCCGTGAAAAGTTTCAGGAGGAAACAGGTCTGGATCCAATAGATCTGGATGATCCGGCTTCAAATGAGGCCTGGGTTCAGTTCAGGTATAGCTCTATCACTTCCTTAGTTCATGACATAAAAGAAAAGGTTCACAATCACAAAAAGAAATTATCTGCAGCTGTATTTCCTACTCCTGAATTAGCAAAGAAACTGGTACGTCAGGACTGGACCAACTGGGGTTTGGACGAAGTAATGCCAATGATTTACCATCAATACTATTTTGAACCACTCTCTTGGATTGAGACTGCTACATCAGAAGGAATTAATGCCCTTCCGGCGACATCAGAATACTTTAGTGGATTATTCATCAATGAAATTAAACCAAAAGACTTTGCTGATGCTGTGAACTATGCTAAAACCGCAGGGGCGGATGGTATATGCCTCTTTAATGGCAATGGCATGAGTAAAAAACAATGGAAAGCCTTAAAAAAAGCCCTGGATTAATCTTATATCCAAGTTCTAAAAGATTCCCTGAAGCTTAATAATAAGCTTAACAATTAGCTCAACAATTTGCTTATTATTATCTATAATTTCATTTCCGGCACATCTCCTTCAATAATAAGGGGTGCTCCGGTTTTTTCTTTAATTTCTTCAACACTTACTCCCGGAGCTCTCTCTACCAGCCTAAAGCCTTTATCGCTTACTTCAATCACCGCCAGGTCTGTCACGATTTTTTTAACACAATTAATTCCTGTCAGCGGCAAAGTACATGATGTTTTGAGCTTTGGATTTCCCGCTCTGTCGGTATGTGTTGTGGCAACAATAATATTTTTCGCCGCTGCCACCAAATCCATAGCCCCACCCATTCCTTTCACCATTTTACCCGGAATTTTCCATGATGAAATATCTCCTTTATCAGTAACTTCAAAAGCACCTAATACTGTAAGATCAACATGACCACCCCTGATCATAGCAAAGCTAAGTGAAGAGTCGAAGAAGGAAGAACCAGGTATTGTAGTTACCGTTTGTTTTCCAGCATTGATCAAGTCGGGATCCGCCTTACCCTTTTCAGGAAAGGGCCCTATCCCCAATAATCCATTCTCCGACTGCAATACAACATCTATATTTTCAGGAACATAATTGGCAACCAAAGTAGGAATACCGATTCCGAGATTAACATAATAACCGTCTTTCAACTCCTGGGCAATTCTTTGTGCTATTCCATTTTTATCGAGACTCATTTCTTATTGTTTTAAATTTTTACAGTGATATTGAAACTTAAGGACGGCTTATCGATACCATCCTTACTGCCACAGTACTAATCTCTTACTGTCTCAAACTCAATTCTCTTCTCGTAATCTGTTCCTTGGAATATTCTTTGAACAAAGATTCCCGGTGTATGGATTTCATTAGGATTAATTTCACCGGCCTCAACTAATATTTCAACTTCGGCAATAGTAATCTTACCTGCCATTGCCATAGGCTGATTGAAGTTGTTAGCCGTATCCCGATATACCAGATTGCCCATTGTATCACCTTTCCATGCTTTAACTACTGCAAAATCAGCAGTCAGACCATATTCAAGCAAATGCATTTTTCCATTGAACATTCTTGATTCCTTTCCTTCGCCCACTTCAGTACCATAACCTGCAGGCACATAAAAAGCAGGGATCCCTGCCCCACCCGCTCTGAGACGCTCGGCCAAGGTACCCTGAGGAATTAAATCAACATCCAACTCCCCTGACAGAAGCTGACGTTCGAACTCACTGTTTTCACCTACGTATGATGAGATCATTTTCTTAATCTGATGTTTCTTCAGCAATAATCCCAAACCAAAATCATCCACTCCTGCATTATTCGAAATACAGATTAAACTCTTTAATCCCGAATCAACAAGAGCATTAATAGTATTCTCAGGAATTCCACATAAACCAAAGCCACCAAGCATAAAAGTCTGACCATCTTCCATCCCAAGTATAGCTTCTTTAGCATCCTTAACAACCTTATTCATAAGCATAGTATTTTAAAAATAGTCCATTTTTTTTCACCGAGTAACCGAGTCGCCCCTCAACATCCAATAAGCCTCGAAATAACCAAACGTTGTATTTCTGAAGTGCCTTCGCCAATTTGAAGTATGCGTTGGTCACGATAGAATCTTTCGACATTATAATCTTTCATCAATCCATATCCGCCATGTAATTGAACTGCCTCATCCACTACTTCTTTTGCTATTTCAGAGCAATACAATTTCGACATCGCTGCCTCCTTTGCATACGCTTGTTCATTATCTTTCAGCCAACATGCTTTGTAAAGCAGATTAGTCGCCAGTTCTATTTTCATTGCCATATCAGCAAGTTTGAAAGCATTGATCTGAAACTTTGAGATCACACGTCCGAATTGCTTACGTTCCTGAGCATAATTCATAGCCAGCTCAAAAGCTCCACGTGCACATCCAAGCCCCATTGCTGCAATAGATAGTCGTCCGCTATCAAGTGTTGAAAGCATAATTTTAGAACCCTGGCCAACTTGTCCCAGAATATTTTCTTCAGGAACCCTGCAATCATCAAAAAAGAGTTCTGATGTATCCGAAGCACGCCACATCATTTTCCCATGCATGCATACCTGTTTGAATCCCTTAGTACCACTTTCAAGTAAGATAGTTGTGAAACTCTTTTTCCCATTATCATTATCAGTATCATTATCAGTAAGCGTCTGAACTGTACATCCTTTCGATATACTTGCAGAACCATTGGTAATGAAAGTTTTTGAGCCATTTATTATCCATTCCCCACCATCAAGTCTTGCCGTTGTTTTAGTTCCGCGGGAATCAGAGCCAGCCCCTGGTTCAGTGAGACCAAAACTCCAAAGCGCATCTCCTGTACACAATCCTGGCAGGTATTTCATCTTCTGGCTTTCGGTTCCGAATTCGTAAATCGGACTAATCCCTAGTGAATTATGGGCTGCCAGTGTAGCTGCCTGCGAAGCATCAATGCGGGCAATTTCTTCTACTGCAATAATATATGAAAGTGTATCCAGACCCTGGCCACCATACTTATCGGGTATATTCATTCCAAATAATCCGAGATCGCCCATTTTCTTCGTAAGATCGTTTGAGAATATTGCCTTCTCGTCCAGTTCCCTGGCCACAGGCGTGATTTCGCGCTCAGCAAAATCTCTGACAGATTCTCTGATTAGATTTTGCTCTTCGGATAAGTTAAAATTCATTATGCTTTTCTTGAATTTATTCTTTGTCTATTAACTTAAGATATACCAATTGAGTACTGGCATCAACCATATCATCTTCTTTCACAACTACTTGCTCGACAATCGCATCTTTTTCTGCCGTAATATTATTTTCCATCTTCATAGCTTCAATAACCAGCATCACCGTCCCTCTCTTAACCATGTCACCAGTTTTTACATTTACTTTAATAACTTTTCCTGGCATTGGTGAAAATAAATTACTGACACCATCTCCCTGAACCTGGCTGGCGAAATTTTCTTTCATGTTCAGCATATCAAGACGCTTCATATGGAACAAGTTTCCTTTTAGCGATATCCATGCAATCCCTTTTTCATCAAATGAGATGTTTGCATGGTGGCTAATTCCATCGATACTAAAAATTATTTTACCCCTGATTATTTCAACTATTCTGACTGAAAAAGCCTCACCTCTGTATTGAATTTCAAAATGATCTCCTTGATTATTAACAATAATCAGTGAGCATTTTTGGTCAAAAACCGTGAATTCCAGCTGCCTCTTACTTCTCCAATAACCGATATCAGTCCAGATATTTGATTTGTTGTCTGAACCTGAAACACGAAGGCTGAATAAGGCAAACACTATCAGTGGAACAAAAAACTCTGATTTGGATTTCTTTGCCTGTTCTAAAATTTCGAGAGTATGTTCATCACAAAATTTTGTTGACAAATCATTTCCCTGAAAAGCCTTGTGTTGCAACACCCCGATCAGGTACTCAATATTACTTCGGATACCCTGAACAACATAATCTTGTAAGGCTGAAACACATGCCTCAATTGCCAACTCTCTGGATTCCTCCCAGACAATCATTTTGCTAATCATCGGGTCAAAAAAGCTAAGGATTGTGCTTGCACTATCTATGCTTGAATCGATACGGATGTTATTCCCCTCTGGTGGAACATAAAGTGACATTGTACCAGGCGAAGGCATGAAATTATTCGCCGGGTCTTCAGCATATATCCTGCATTCAATGGCATGTCCCTTTTGTTTCAGCTCGCTTTGTTTCAGCCTGAGCTTATTGCCAGCTGCTACCAAAATCTGCTCTTCAACCAGGTCAACACCGGTAACCATCTCTGTAACCGGATGTTCAACCTGAATGCGTGTATTCATTTCAAGAAAATAGTAATCCAGATTACTGTCAACAAGAAATTCAATCGTTCCGGCACTATTGTAATTAATTTCCCTCGCAATACGCAGAGCTGACTCACCCATCTTCTGCCGTATCTCAGGATTTAATGTTGGGGAAGGAGACTCTTCAATAATTTTCTGATACCTCCTCTGAATAGTACACTCCCTTTCAAAAAGCTGAACAATATTGCCAAAATTATCACCCAGCACCTGGAACTCGATATGACGAGGTTGTTCAATATATTTCTCAATGTAGATAGTAGTATCACCAAAATAATTTTTTGCTTCCCGGCTTGTTGATTCCAGAATATCTTCGAGATCTGCTATATCATTGACAATGCGCATACCCTTACCCCCACCACCAGCAGCGGCTTTTACGAGAATAGGGAATGACATGGATGATGCATTTTTCAACAAATACTCTTTGTTTCCTGTAATGCCCTCGGTCATGGGCACATTCAGTTTTTCCACAAAACTTCTTGCCTCTATCTTATTACCCATCAAGCTGATAGCTCTTGCATCAGGACCGATAAATACAATGCCGTTTTTATCACAAGCTTCAACGAACAAAGGATTTTCGGCCAGAAAACCATAACCAGGATGAATGGCATCACAAGCTGTCGACCTGGCAATTTCAATTATCTTATCAATATTAAGATAAGTTTCAGACAGCTCTTGTTTACCAATACAGTAGGCTTCATCTGCCAATTCTATATGCATTGATTCGCTATCAATAGCAGAATATATGGCTACAGTTTTGATTCCCAGTTTTTTTGCCGATTTTATAATTCTAACTGCAATTTCAGCCCGGTTGGCAACAAGTATTTTATTAAAAAGGTTCATCAAGCTCCCTGCTTATTTTGTATCGATTATTGTTTTCATTTTTCAGATTCATCAGATATCCAGTTTGGCTTCCTTTTTTCAAGAAAAGATGCCATTCCTTCTTGTCCCTCATCCGATGCACGCAATTCAGTAATCAGCTTTGAAGTATAATCCTCTGTCTCAGCTAAATCACGCCCTCCTCGTAATATCTGCGTAATCAACTCCTTGCTAGCTTTTACGGCATTTGGTCCACTACTTAATATCTGTGCGATAAATTTTTCAAGTTCACTTTCCAGCTCTTTTTCAACAAAAACGTGATTAACCAGCTTCCACTTTAATGCTTCTTCACCATTGAATCGCTTTCCTGTTATCATGAGCTCTTTAGCGCCGTATTCCCCAATTCGCCTGATAACAAAAGGTGCAATAGTCGCAGGAGCAATCCCGATTCTCACTTCACTAAAGGCAAAAACAGTATTAATGGTTGCTATCACAATATCACAAGCGGCAATCAGACCATTGGCTCCACCGAAACAAGCTCCGTGTACAAGACTGATAGTCGGAATCCTGCACTCACTTATTGTACTGAATAATTGTGCCAGCTTAATGCTGTCTCTCAGATTCTCCTCAAGTCCAAAATCAGCAATATTTTTCATGTAATTAAGATCGGCACCTGCACAAAAAGATTCTCCCCTTCCTCTCAGAATTGCCATCCGAAGGTCTTCATCTTCAGAAAAATCCCGAAAAACCTGCGTTAATTCAGCTATCATCACATCGTTCATTGCATTATGCAATTCCGGCCTGCTAAGCCAAACAGTAATGATGCTTTTACTTCTCTCAAGTTCTATAGTTTCGTACATTCTTATAAAGTTTGCCTCTTACATTCTGAAAACTCCGTATTTCTGCTCCGGATATTTTTTATTCAAAGACATGGCAATACCCATTGCAATAACTTTTCTGGTATCAACGGGATCAATAATACCATCATCCCATAGACGAGCTGTACTATAATATGCTGAGCCCTCTTTTTCGTATTTATCCAAAATCCTTTTACGCAAGCTTTCAATCTCATTATCTGGTGGTTTAACACCTTTGCGCAAATATTGATCAATCTTGACGGTGGTAAGCACAGTGGCTGCCTGCTCACCCCCCATAACCGAGATTTTGGCATTTGGCCACATCATCAACAAACGTGGATTAAATGCCCGTCCAGCCATCCCGTAATTTCCTGCCCCGAAAGAACCTCCAAAAATTACAGTGAATTTGGGAACATTTGCATTTGAAACAGCATGAACCATCTTGGCACCGTCTTTAGCTATTCCACGTCTCTCAAATTCTTTCCCAACGATAAATCCGGTAATATTCTGCAGAAAAACCAAAGGGATTTTCCGTGAGGTGCACAACTCAATAAAATGCGTCACTTTTAATGCTGATTCTGAAAACAGAATACCAAAATTTGCAATTATACCTACCGGATAACCCATAATGTATGCAAATCCCGTCACCACTGTCGGAGCGTATTTTGTTTTAAATTCCTGGAATCGACTTCCGTCAACCATTCGCATGATTACTTCACGAGGATCAACCATTTTGCGCAAATCAATTGGCGCAATACCATATAATTCCTCCGGATCATATGCTGGTTCCTCGACAGCAATCCGGTCAGGAACTTGTTTATCCCCCTTTTCAAAACTTTCAAAAATATTACGACAAATCTGAATTGCATGAGTATCATTCTCAGCGAGATGATCAGCAACGCCTGAAATTGATGTATGAACATCGGCACCTCCCAGATCTTCGGCTGTTACTTCCTCCCCCGTTGCTGCTTTCACCAGAGGCGGGCCACCCAGAAAAATTGTTCCCTGCTCCTTAATGATAATCGTTTCATCACTCATTGCCGGAACATAAGCCCCGCCAGCAGTGCATGATCCCATTACAATTGCAATCTGAGGAATTCCATCCGCAGACATTTTGGCCTGATTATAAAAGAATCTGCCGAAATGATCACGATCAGGAAAAACAGTATCCTGCTCAGGAAGAAATGCCCCACCTGAATCAACCATATACACACAAGGCAGGTGGTTTTCCATGGCTATCTCCTGAGCTCGCAGATGCTTTTTTATTGTGTACTGCATATATGTACCACCCTTAACGGTTGCATCATTTGCAATTATCACAGTTTCTTTACCATGAATAACACCTATTCCCGTAACAATGCCGGCTGAAGGAAAACTATTATCATACAAATCAAATGCTGCCAGAGGTGAAAGTTCAAGAAAAGGAGTATTCAGATCAACCAGTAAATCAATCCTTTCCCGGGCTAGAAGTTTTCCCCTTCCTTTATGTTTTTTGATTGAACCCTCAGATCCTCCTGATGTATTCTGAGCTGTTCTTTCTCTGAACTGCTGCATCAATTTCAAAAACTCTTTCCTGTTGTTTTTGAATTCATCCGTGCCAGTGTCAATCTTGGTCTTGAGTTTAAACAATGTAAAATGAATTAAATAAATAATTTATCACGAAGAGTGCTTTATGATTCTAGATTTCGAGCTTGTAAGTTAAAAAAAATGACCGACAATTTATTTGCAAAATTTACTAATTTGCATGTCGGTAAGAATTTATTTACCGATTAAAATCCGGCAAGAATGAATTATCCTGAAAAAGTAATAATTGGAGACATAACTGTTCGTGATGGTTTTCAGCACGAGGAGAAATTTATATCTACTAATGCCAAGCTGTGGCTTGTGGAAGAACTGGTCGCATGCGGTTTTAAACACATCGAAATTTCTAATTTTGGTAATCCGGCAGGTATGCCTCAATTCGGCGATGCAGATGCCTTGTTCAAAAAGATCAGGAACAGTAAAAAGATAAAAGACCTGCTAAATGATGTAAGTCTTACGGCAGTTACAATTCGTGAAAGAGCCATTGAGCGGGCCATTCAGGCAAAACTCGATGGTTATGGTCCTGACCGGATTTTGCTCATGGTATCAACCAGTGAATCTCATCAGAAAAAAAATTCAGGACTTTCCTTGAATGATTACTGGAAAATGGCCGAGGAATATATTCCAAAAGCCAGAGAAGCCGGGATTAAAGTAAATGGAACAGTTAGTACTATCTGGGGCTGCCCCATTGAAGGCCCTACGGATATGAGCGATGCCATTGACTTTGCAAAACGATGGCTCGATATTGGGGCCAATGATGTTGAACACGCTGACCACGACGGATCGGCCTCCCCCGACAGAGTGTACAAATACTTCTCCATGCTGATGGATCAAGTTGATAATCCTGACAAACACATTGTCCATTTTCATACCACCCGCGGATGGGGACTGGCAAACGTACTTGCAGCCCTGCAGGCCGGAATGACTAATTATGAATCAACCATGGGAGGCATTGGCGGACAGCCGGCCAATATGGTTGACGGCGTTCCTGTATCAGGCACAGGAGCCTATTATTATAAAGAATCTTCAAACGTGGGGCTTGTTACAACCGAAGATATGGTAGTGATGATGGATGAGATGGGAATTGAAACCAATCTTGATATTGATCGAGTTCTTGAAACCGGAAAAATGGTGGAGAAAATTGTCGGCAGAAAACTACGATCCGAATGTGTCCACCAGGGTAGAATCCCAAAGAGCTTATCCGGCAGGGAATAGTATTATTTTTTATGGATAATTTCTCGTCAATAAAAATTATTGAAACACCACGTGATGGGATGCAGGGGATTGATCAGTTAATCCCAACCCGGAAAAAGATCGAATACATAAATCTGCTTTTAAAATGCGGATTTGATACGGTGGAGGTGGGTAGTTTCGTTTCTCCAAAGGCAATTCCGCAGATGGCTGATACAGCAGAAGTGCTTGATAAAATTGACCTTACAAACACTAAATCAAAAATTGCTGTACTGGTTGCGAACCTGAAAGGAGGCCAGCTGGCAGTGGAATTCGACCAGGTTAATGAAATTTTCTATCCTTTTTCTACCTCGCCCACTTTTTTAAGAAAAAATCTGAATACAAACCTGCCGGATGCAGAACGTACAATCGACAGGCTCCAGAACCTATGTGTAGTAAAAAATAAAGAACTGGTCGCATTTATTTCACTGGCATTTGGCGATCCTTATGGTGATCCCTGGAATACAGATCTTGTAAATGAATGGACAGAAAAGCTTGTTAGTAAAGGAATTAAGAGAATCCCTTTAGCCGATACAATAGGTAATGTAAGTCCTGACCTTATTGAACTGGTTTGTAAAGCAGTGATCCCAAACTTTCAGGGGATCGAATTCGGACTTCATACACATGCCTTGCCGGGAAAAGGAATGAGAAAAATTAATGCAGCCTGGAGATCCGGTATTCGTCGTTTTGATACTGTAATTAATGGATTGGGAGGCTGCCCCATGACCGACAAGGAGATGGTCGGAAATCTTGATCTGGAAATTCTGCTGGGCTATTGTGATAAAAATAGTATTGAAACCGGGATCAATAACAGCCACCTGCTCACAGCAAGCAAATACAAACTAACTTTTTGACAAATTTCCCCGCCAAAATTGAGAATTTTTCAAAGCATTTCCATAACTTTATGTTCGTCATAATCCCCCAATGACAGAAGGATACACAGAAAACATATAATCATCTGGTTATGAAAAAGATAATACTGATTCTAAGCATTTTTTCCTTTGCTTGTAACGTACTCCTGGGAAATGGAGTTGTCGTTAACAAAGCAAAATCCAACTCATACTTGAAATTGATGGAATCATCGGTTTTTGTAACTATAGAAAGTCAGGTTGCTAAAACGGTTAGCTTGCAAACTTTCAAAAACAACATTACCAATTTCTTACAAATTAAGTATACTTTTCCCCTACCCGAAGATGCCAGCGCTACGAGGCTCCGCTACAAAATAAACGGAACATGGTATAACGCAATGTTTGCAGCTGTTCCTCAGGACACAACAACCGGAGGATGGACGGGCGAAGAAGATCATGTATTAAAGCTTTATCTTGGAGACAATCCCCTCTATTACGACATTGATCAAACAATTCTGCGTGATTCCACTATAATCGTTGAGCTGACCTATGTTGAATTGCTGAAATACAAATTTGGTCAGGTAAACTATGTTTATCCCAATAATTATCAGACGATTCAGGCTGACCAACTATCAAAACAACAGATTAACGTCACGCTGAACTCTGAAAGGACAATTGAGAACATAGAATTAGTCAGTCATTCACCAGCAGAAATAGACAATACAGGTAATCTGGCAATGTTGTACTGGACAGGGTATAATAGTCCGGCAAGCAACGATTACATGATGCATTACAATTTAAATCTGAATGAATTAGGATTGTTTTCACTATCGACTTACCTCCCCGACAGTATTCAAAAAGACAGCTATGGCAGAGGTTTCTTTTCTTTTATTGTAGAGCCTGATCCCAGTGATAATACTGCAGTTATTGAGAAGGTATTTACTTTGGTAATTGACAGGTCGGGCTCAATGTCGGGCAACAAAATCGTTCAGGCAAGGGATGCAGCAAATTTTATTGTCGATAATCTTAACGAAGGTGACAAATTTAATATCATCTCATTTTCAGGAACTGTGAGCAGTTTCAGATCTGGCCATGTAGATTTTAATATTACCAATCAGAATGCGGCAATCGCATATATCAACTCACTGATTGCTAATGGCTCAACAAATATCTCAGGAGCTTTTGACTTAGCAATTCCGCAGTTCTCAGTTGCCGATGCCAATACTGCCAATATTATCATTTTCTTCACAGATGGCGAACAAACAAGCGGCATAACAAATACTGATCTATTAATCCCTCATATAAATAATCTGATTGCTCAAAGCGAAAAACAAATTTCTCTGTTCACTTTTGGCATTGGAGAATATACTAATGAACGTTTACTAACCTCAATAGCCAACAGTAATAACGGGGCCTCTGAATTTCTGTTGAATAATGAATTAGAAGAGGTGATTACAAATTTCTATTTAATGATCAGGAATCCGGTTCTACTAAATACCGAAATAGAATTCTCTCCCTCAATAATAGGGGAATTATATCCTAAAAATCTTCCAAATCTCTACAAGGGACAACAAATGATAATCGTTGGCCGATATATTGAATCTGCAGAATTAACAACCCGCCTTACCGGAAACGCGTATGCAAATACTGTCGAATATAACTATACAACGAACCTGTCGGATTCGCTTAATACCAAATTACAGTTCCTGACAAAAATATGGGCAAAAAGTAAAATCGATTATTTAATGGATCAGTATTATTTGAATGTCGATAACTTAAATGTTTCCGACAGCATTAAAAATGAGATCATTAAATTAAGCCTTGACTATGGAGTTGTTAGTCAGTTTACAAGTTTTCAGGGAGGTGAAACTTATGTTGAATGGGAAGATTTATTCTCAGAGGAGAGTAATTCAAATGTCATGTCAAATGAATTCCTCGAAGTAAGATCTATCTATCCTAACCCATGTAAGGATTTCATAAAACTGGCGATTACTACCAAAGAAACAGGTAATGATGCACTGGTAATTAAGCTGCTTAACTCAACAGGGCAAGTCGTTTATATTACAAGTAGATTTGTAAATCCCAATAGCCCTTATGAATTCAATATTAATATTAAAGATCTGAATCTGGATAGCGGAATTTACTTTATAAGCATTCAATATAAAACCAAAATTATTTCGAGCAAGATAGTTGTTCGGTAAGCTCAAGATAAAAATACGCAAACAGCTATTGCTGAAAGCTTCACTCTCTCCTCCTTGGTATTGACAATTATAATCACTTACTTTGTATTTCAAAGTACTTTTTATGAGTAAAGAAAAATATGTAAAAGATCTGGAAGAGATAAAAGACATCATGAAGCGCTCGTCAAGATTTATCTCTTTGAGTGGCATGTCAGGCATATCAGCAGGGATTTTCGCCTTAGCAGGTGCATATGCTGCATACAAAATGGTTCTCGGGAATCAGGCACTTGAATACGACAAGGCTGTACTCACAAATAATGATCTCACAACACTACTGATTATCGCCGGGCTATGTTTAATTCTGGCTGTCAGTTCAGGGATATTTTTCACAAGCAGAGAAACAAAAAAAAGAAAGCAAAAGGTCTGGGATCATCAGACAAAAAGACTTCTCATCAATCTGGCCATCCCTTTGGTCACCGGAGGGCTTTTATGTCTCATCATGCTATTTAATAATTACGTGGGAATTATCATACCCATGACTTTGATATTTTATGGTCTCGCTTTAGTCAATATCAGCAAATACACACTCCATGAACTCCGCAGTTTAGGAATTCTCGAAATTGCACTTGGTTTAGGTGCTGCTTGCTTTATTGAATTCAGCCTCATTTTCTGGGCCTTAGGTTTCGGTGCTCTTCATATTATTTACGGCGTAGTGATGCAAATAAAAAACAAGTCGTGAAAGAGCTGCTAAAAGATCTGAATAAAGCATTCGAGAATAAAATCAGGCTTGGCATCATGTCAGTCCTGGTAGTAAACGAATATACTGATTTCACTTCATTGAAAGAACTCCTGGATGTAACTGACGGCAACCTGGCTACCCATCTCAAATCATTAGAAAAGAGCAAGTACATCACCTACGTGAAAGAATTTAAAGGCCGAAAGCCAAATACCAGATATTCATCAACAAGTGAGGGCAAACAGGCTTTCATCAGGCATATTAAAGCAATAGAACAACTTCTCAGATAATTTTTTTATTCATCTACTTTGTTTTTCAAAGTACTTTTTAGACTAATAATGATTACAGACAACACACTAATCACAAAAGTGAACAACTGGATTAAGAATTCAGTCACACTCAAGCTGGCAATAATAACCATCCTGATGCTATTATTACTGGTCCCAACAATAATGATAAAAGGCATCATCGGTGAAAGGGAAAAGCTCAGTAAGCTGGCGATTGACGAGGTGAGTTCAAAATGGGCTGATAGTCAGGAAATAAATGGTCCCATTTTAACAATTCCCCTCATTTATGAATCTGAACAGGATGGCAAAATCACGACAACAAGCAAATACTGGCATCTCCTTCCGGCAAACCTTAATATTGATGGAGAAATTGAACCCGAGAAGTTAAAAAGAGGAATTTACGAGATTGTGGTTTACAAATCGCAGCTCGCCATTAGTGGTGATTTTGATCTCTCTCATCAACCCGACATCGCCAATTTAAAAGAGATCAAGTACGATCAATCCTTCATAACAATTGGAATATCCGACCTACGCGGAATAAAAAACCAGATCAACTTCAGGTGGGACGGTCAGAATCTCAATGTAAAACCCGGATCAAAAATATCCGAATTAGCTTATTCAGGAGTAACTGTTGATTTACCGGGCCTTGGTGATAAGATAAATAACAATCTGGACTTCGACTTTTCGCTCAAGCTCCATGGCAGCAAGAACATATCATTCATTCCTGCAGGAGGCAAAACTACAGTCAGCATTAGTTCGTCCTGGCCCTCCCCTAGTTTCAATGGTAATTTCCTGCCGGATGAAAGGGAAATAAGTAAAGAGGGATTCAATGCGAACTGGCAAATCCTCCAGTTAAACCGAAACTTTCCTCAATCCTGGGTAGAAACAGATCAAGGAATAAAGATGAAAGAAGCCGCCTTCGGTGTCGATCTGATACTCCCACTTGATGACTACCAGAAATCAATGAGATCAGCAAAATATGCAGTCATGACCATAGCCCTCACATTTCTAGTCTTCTTCCTCGTAGAGATACTCAACAAGCGAAAAATTCATCCCTTCCAATACATACTGGTCGGATTAGCCCTGTGCCTCTTCTACATCCTGTTAGTAGCCATCACCGAACACACAAACTTCAACTTCGCCTTCGTACTGTCATCTCTCGCCATCATCTCAATGGTCAGCCTCTATTCATTAAGCATTTTCAAAGACGGAAAACTATCAACCCTCCTCCTCACAACACTAAGCGGCATATATGGATTCCTTTTCATAACACTCCAACTAGCCGATTACGCACTGCTCATGGGCAGCATAGGATTATCTCTCATCCTCGGCACAACAATGTACTTCACAAGAAAAATAAACTGGTATAAATTGAATATAAAAACTGAATAGAGGCAGCTTCGTTGGTGAAAAGCTTGAAAGAACTTAGTCTTTCGAATTGATAATCGGTAAAGAGAAAATATTGTCTCATTTTTTGTCAATACTCAGATTTGTTGTAATTTGATGAAGCTAATACTTTGTAAACATGAAAGCTGGATATATTAATTTACTTATTATTTCAGGACTAGTAATTGGGTTATCTGCTTGTGAACAGATGATCAAAAATATGCTGGAATATGAAGATGCTACTGAATGTGCCAATGAAAAAGGGGAAGATCAGATGGTTGTCAAATATCCCTATGATAATGTTGACAGAGCATATATCGACGCTTTTCACAATACTCTGAGTGAGCCTATCCTCAAAATATCTGATAATACTTACCATGCTTGTGTGGGTACAGAGATGACCATTTATTGCAAGATTCAGGTAGACCGGGAATGGATTGAAAAGGGAGGATATGAGAATAGCATTAATGCCTTACACGAAATAAGATATCCTGGAAGTTTGGAGAGTTATAGAATTGGAGATCTGGAGAAAACTTATGATAGCCTCTATATGTATTTAATAAAGACAATTTCTTTTACTGTTCCGGCAAATAACAAAGATCCAGAATTTTATTGTGAGGTTATATGTGATTTGAGCATTCGAGGCCCAACTGGAATAAGTATAGAAGAATTTCTTGAAAACGTATATGAGATGCGGCTGGAAATTGACTATTACTACTAAATATAGCCAACGGGCACTAACATTAATTCGGTCTGAGAAAGAAGGATTTGAACACTCATAGTGAGAGGCATAGAACTAGACAAGTCAAAGCGACTATATATTGGCCAGTTTATTTTGACAGTGAAAAAAATATCTTGCTCACACTCCAACAACTATAATCAGTCACTTTTGCCTTTAAACGACCTTGCTTGTCTCTGGATTCTGATTTGAGGAATGTTATATGTTGACATGTTTCTTTAAAATGATAACTGACAACATGCTCGTATTCCTCATCAACAGAAACTGTAAGACTGCCGTTGAAATGCCTGTTAGCAGAGTTTGTATAATCCCAGGTCTGCGTAAATTGAAGACCATCTATTTCCAGATCGGGCTGATTATCTATCTCTTCTGGAATTTTAAAGTCAGGTGTTCCAATTCCTAAATCACCTGCCGAACCCTCCATTTGGACCTCGCCATCGTCGTCATAAGAGGTATAATCATAGGAAAGAAAACTTATGCTAAATACCAGTTGATTTACCTCCTGCTCTATGAGTTTGGCTTCTATGGTTAAAGGTGTTATTTCAGTATACGGGTCTTTGGCCATGGCATGGGTGACTAACAACAGTATATCATAATTATCATTCAGAGAGGCTCGGCACAAGCACTTCTTCGCCAATTGACATGAAAACCTCGCTATCAGCTATACCATTGTGCTCCAGTTTGAGTGATACAGGTTCATTTGTGTTTCGGGGCAATCCTGAGATACTAAAACGTCCGGTGGCGGCGTCTCCCCTGTAAGGCCCTTTACCATTTGCCTTATAGATTGCAATTTTATAATCTTGCTGAAAAGCCCCGGCGGGAATGACTATTGAAACGCCCTCAGCGACAAGCTCCCCACCATCAATCCCAATCGTTGTTTCATTCAATAGTTGCTCCGGAATATATTCCAGCATTCTATCACAACTAAGTGAGAAAAACACAAGCACAAACAAGAGGCATAAGAATGGAGAGAAGTATCCGGTGGAGAATGAAAGTTGTGTGCGGATCAGATCGAGAATAATTATGAGCTGTGCAAATCAGCCGTAATAATCCACGAATTATTAATCAGTGATTACCTGTAAATTCTTAATTGGTATTTTTGTAACGAAGATTTGAATAGATAAGGATGTAACTCGTAACTCGTATCTTTTAACACACAATCCAAAAACATGAAAGCAAGAACACTTCTAATAGCAATACTCCTACTTCTCCATATCGGACCTCTTCAGGCGCAGTTAAAAGTCATGACTTATAACATCCTCACAGGCTTCGACTGGAATCAGGACAGCACCAGAGGCACAGAATTGATAAAATGGGTAAACACTCACAAACCTGATGTTCTTGCTCTTCAGGAGATGAATGGTTTCAATCCTGAGCGATTGGCAGTTTTTGCAAAGAAATGGGGGCATGATCATTCAGCAATAGTAAAATCTTCTGGGTATCCAGTTGCCCTGACATCAAACAAGCCCATTATTGTTAAGGAGAGATTACTTGAGGGAATGTGGCATGGAATGCTTCATTGTGAAACCCAAGGGATTGATTTCTTTGTAGTACATCTCAGTCCGGCCGACTGGCAATTCAGAAAACGCGAAGCTTTGTTAATTAGTGAAAAAATAAAAGTAGTTGCAAAGGAAACCAATGATTATATCGTTCTGGGAGATTTCAATGCCCATACACCATTTGACGTTGAATTTAGCCGAAAATACCCATACCAGCTAGAAAGATACCGAAAAGGAGATGCATCAAACGACAAATACCAAAACCTGCATAACCGAGAATACGACTATAGTGTTTTATCTACCTTCCTATCCCTTTCATTAATTGATGTATCCAATAGATTTGTTCCAATGAATGATCGCACCACCTGTCCTACTCCACTCAATGTTCCACGCTGGCTTTCAACAGAGGAAATGAAAAAGACCAAACATCGCATTGATTTTATTCTGCTTAGTCCGAAATTGGCTCAAAAATGCACAGGAGCATGGATCTATAATGGACAGGAGAATTATTACCTGTCGGATCATTATCCTGTCATGGTAGAGCTAAAGTGAATTATTTGGGAATAGATCTGAAAATTTCTCCACTTGCATTATCGCAACCGTCGTTACAGTAACATGTATTGCATTATTTTAAAATGAGAATTATGATCTTCTACTATAAGCAAACATGAGAAAGGATAAAAAGGTAACTAAAGATCGTTGAACCGACCAGCATTGATTTCATTCGCCAAACCTGTCATCAATGTTTCCAGGAGCAAATACCTTGACACCGATATTTATTTTGTATATTTGTATTTCATAAATATGATCTACACATTATGACAACATTTACGAGTTCGCTTCCAGATGATCTGCTGCAGAGCTTGAATACCCTGGCCGGTAAACTTTCAATTCCCAAAAACAAAATAATTGAGAAGGCACTTCGGATTTATATTGATCAGATCAACCGGGCAGAATATGTTCAGTCATTTAAGAATGCCGCTGATGACATTGATGTTCTTGATATGGCTGAAGAAGGAATGGAAGACTATTTTAAGCAATTAGATTAATGTTACAAAGAGAAATATGGCTCGCTGACTTAAACCCAACAAAAGGTAATAAGCAAAAGGGGCTTCGACCGGTAGTTATTATCAGTGGTAATGTCTTGAACAAGTACATAAATATAATCATCGCATGTCCCCTCACCACAATAATCAAGAATTATAAAGGGAATTTGGTTTTACACCCAAACACCTCCAATGGTCTGAGTGAAACAAGTGAAATAATCACTTTCCAAATTAGATCAATATCAAAACAAAGACTCGTAAAGAACTTAGGTACAATAACAAACACCCAACTCGAAATTCTTAAACAAGGTCTTAACGACATCCTGAAATACTAGAATGGTCATCAGCACCCGATCAGCAGTATCAAAGCCTATGATGCCATTTACAATTTATTAATTACCAAAACGTCAGCATAAAAACATCAGCTATGAAGACCGGAGACCGACTCTTATCACTTGACTTCTTCAGGGGACTCACTATGTTCCTGCTCATCGCCGAGTTTGCACATATCTTTCCTTATCTCCTTGCCCCCGAAGTTGAGGGTACTTTGCTTTGGAAACTCGGTCAACAGCTGCACCACTGTGAATGGGCGGGTCTCCATTTCTGGGATCTTATACAGCCCTTCTTCATGTTTATTGTTGGAGTTGCCATGCCCTACTCTTTTAAAAACAGAAGAGCCCGGGGAAGCTCGGAAAAAGATATTTTTAAACATGTCATCATCCGCTCAATACTCCTTTTATTCATCGGTTGGGCTTTGTATTGTATTGGTCCTGGTAAAATAGTATTCAGATTCCAGAACGTATTGGCTCAGCTGGGGATTACCTATTTTATGGCCTGGTTGATTATAAATAAGAAAGCCTGGTTTCAGATACTGTTCACTCTACTTTTGTTACTCATCACCGAAGGATTTTACCGATTCTTCCCGCTGGAGGGCTTTAACGAAGCTTTTGTACCAGGAAAGAATTTTGGAGCCTGGTTTAATATCCTGATTGACGGACGTGAAGATCCAGGTCATTGGGCAATGTTTAATGCCATACCAACGGCAGCTCATACTATCTGGGGTGTTTTGGTTGGAAAATTGCTTTTAAATAGCAAACCGGCCTATGACAAAATCAAAACCTTACTTATAGCTGCAGTCGTGTTACTGGTAGTTGGATACGCAACATCTCTTGCCACTCCCATAATAAAAAGGATATCAACCAGTTCTTTTGTTCTGGTAAGCGGGGGCTACACCCTTTTGGTCATGACACTCTGCTACTGGATTATTGACATACTTAAACTTCGCAAAGGAGTCTGGCTCTTTTCAATAATAGGAATGAATCCACTATTCATATATTTATTTTCCCATGTTGGTGGAGCAAAATTAGTAAGACAAATAGTATTTCCTTTTACCTCCGGATTAACGGGATGGATTTCAGAATGGTTTGCCGGACTGTTCACCGGACTTGTAACACTTGCCCTGCTTTGGGGCATTTGCTATTGGCTCTATCGAAAGAAGATCTTCATAAGAATTTAATCAATCCTTAATCCGTAATAATAGATTCCCTTTGCAACTTATTCACCATCCTCATTTTTTCCAGTATTGTCCATAGAGGGTTTTCAGTACAGTGAATATATAGTTAGCCCAAGTTGCTTTAAAGCAAAGTTTTGAGGATTTTGCCTACCGACTTGTGATCTGGATCTACATCCATGGTTTTCCGTAATTCCACTATTGCCTTTTCTTTGTTGTTGGTTTCAAGAAAAAGACTCCCTAGTTCAAAATGCGATCTGGCTACTTCAGGAAACTCCTTAACATTTCGCTCCAGAGTCGTAATTGCATCTTCCAATTTACCTTTCGCAATGAGTGCATTTTCAAACTGGCTCACGGTGTTAACATAAATATCGTAGAGGGGGAAGTTGTTTGGTGTAAAATTAAAGAAGATTTTATTAAAACGATATATCTGTCCATTTCACTGTGCTGATCTATTTCCAAATTGTAATCATTTTGCAGAATTGTAATCTTTGTCTACCTTTGTTCGTAATTTAACGAACGGTTATGTATAAAGTTAGTGCAACAACTCAACAACAGGAAAGGTTAGCCAGGTATGCCAAGGCTCTTGGGCATCCGATTCGAGAATATGTGATAGAGCTGCTTTCAAAACAGTCTTGTTGTTATAGTGGTGACCTTACCGATGAGCTATCAATTGCCAAATCCACACTTTCTCAGCATTTAAAGGAATTGAAAAATGCCGGATTGATTCAAGGTGAAATCGAATTGCCCAGAATTAAATATTGCATTAATAAGAAAAACTGGGAAGAAGCTCAAAGTTTGTTCAATAATAGGTTTTGTAAATAAAAAAATTTATCCAATCCTTCGTGGTTTTGCGAACAACGAATTATGATATAAATATCAAATCTAAATGGAAATAAAAGTATTAGGAACCGGATGTGCTAAATGCATTGCACTCGAGAAGGCAGTGAGGGAAACCGTGAATGAGAATGGCATCGATGCTGTTGTGACAAAAGTTGAAGACATTGTTGAAATCATGGGTTATGGCATTATGACCACGCCAGCTCTTGTTGTTGACGGAAAGATAATTATCAAGGGGAGAGTTCCTTCATCCAATGAAATCAAAGAACTATTAACCAAATAGAAAAAAAACATGAAAAGATCAATTCAATTAATCGGACTCTTTTTATTTCTGGCAGTTTTTAATGTATCTGCTGGGGATTATAAAGAAAACTTGAATTCTAAAGATGTAAAAGTCTATTACTTTCATGCAACTGCCAGATGTGCTACCTGCAAAGCTGTTGAGGCCGTAACACAGAAAACACTTAAAGATTCTTATGGGGATAAAGTCTCATTTACATCCATTAATCGTGAAAAAGAAAAGGATAATCCTCTGATTAAGAAATATAAGGTATCCGGACAAACACTTCTTGTTGTAAAAGGAGACAAAGTTGTAAATTTGACTAACGATGCTTTTTTAAATGCTCGAACCAAGCCAGAAAAGCTCACATCTAAAATCAAATCTACCATCGATAAATTACTTAAATAGGAATGGAGTTTCTGCAAAATTTATTAGAAAACTCTCAATTTCCAATCCTTACTGCATTTTTGCTGGGGCTTATGACCGCCATAAGCCCCTGCCCTTTGGCTACAAACATAACCGCTATTGGGTTTATTAGTAAGGACATCGAGAGTAGGCGTAAAGTTTTTCTTAATGGACTGGTATACACACTGGGGCGAGGTATCTCCTACACAGCCATTGGACTAATATTCTATTTCAGTATAGGCCAATTAGAGTTTTCAGGATTTATCCAAAATTGGGGTGAAAAGATTCTTGGTCCATTATTATTAATTATTGGCCTTTTTATGCTGGGAGTATTAAAACTGAGGATTCCCGGGATGGGATCCCTGACAGAAAAAATGGAAGACAAATCGAGAACTGGATTTTGGGGGGTTCTCTTGCTGGGAATTGTTTTTGCTCTGGCTTTTTGTCCATACAGTGGCGTTCTATATTTTGGGATGTTAATTCCCATGACAGTCAGCAGCCCAAGTGGTTTGCTTTTACCAATAGTTTTTGCTCTCGGGACTGGAATCCCTGTAATTATTTTTTCATGGCTAATCGCTTTTAGTGTAGGCAAAATTGGTAACCTATATAACAGAATACAGACCTTTGAGCAATGGTTCAGGCGAGTTGTTGCGATTCTGTTCATCGGTATTGGTGTATATTATATTGTTCGCCTGTTTTTATAAAAAATTTACTTGTCCTGTTCGCCTTATTGCGAACATTATATCAATAATAATGAGTTTAAAGAAGGAATTAAAAATCCTGTTTTGGATTGTTGCTGTATTTGTATTTGTATTTTTTCTACCTCTTGAAAATAGCCGCTTTAATGAGGCTGTTGATGCAATGCTTGACTTAGCAAAATGGTATGCCCGGGAGCATGTAATTTTATGTTTATTGCCTGCCTTTTTTATTGCAGGAGTGATCTCTGTTTTTGTCAGCAAGGGTGCAGTAATGAAATACTTTGGTGCCAAGGCTAAAAAATGGGTGGCCTATACCGTAGCATCTGTTTCCGGCACCATTTTAGCAGTATGTAGTTGTACCATTTTGCCTCTCTTCTCAAGCATACATAAACGAGGCGCTGGTCTTGGACCGGCGATTGCATTTTTGTATTCCGGACCAGCGATAAATATACTGGCCATAATTTTAACAGCCAGGATTCTAGGTTTTGAAATGGGAGTGGCTCGAATTATCGGAGCTGTGGTTTTTGCTGTCGTAATAGGGTCTGCAATGTCACTAATATATAGAAAAGAAGAAAAAGCCAAGCGGGAAGAGCAAATCAATTTCCCGGATGTACCTGAGAAAAGACCAATGTGGCAAACTGCCTTTCATTTTTTCGTTTTGGTGATAATTCTTGTTTTTGCCAACTGGGGAAAACCGGCTGAGGATGTCACAAGTGGAGGATGGTATTGGCTTTGGGCTAATAAATGGTATATAACTGCAGCCTTTGCTCTTCTCCTTAACTTCTCTCTGATCTATATTCTGAAGATTAAGTGGCAGCATGTTTTGCTCCTTACCGCAATTACTGCCATTTCAGCATTCGTCAGTAATTCTCCTCTTATTCCTGTGGTTATTGGAATAATTGGAATCAGCATAATTACTCTAATAGATAAAAATGATTCAGATAACCGGGAGTGGACTATTTCAACATGGGATTTTGCCAAACAGATTCTACCTTTATTAGCTATAGGTGTTCTAGTAGCCGGTTTCCTACTTGGTTCCACTCATGATACCACGGCAATGGCTGGTATAATACCTAATGATTGGGTAGTAAAATTAGTGGGAGGTAATTCAATATTTTCAAACTTCTTTGCATCAATTGTGGGTGCGTTTATGTATTTCGCAACGCTCACTGAAGTGCCGATTCTTCAGGGTTTAATCTCAGCAGGTATGGGTAAAGGCCCGGCCCTGGCTTTGTTGTTAGCCGGCCCCTCACTTTCATTACCCAATATGCTTGTTATTAGGGGAGTGATTGGAACCCAGAAAACATTGGTATATGTTTTACTTGTGATTGTTATGGCAACTATATCGGGTTTGATATTTGGCGCTATATAGCAGATAGACAAGAAGATCATGATGATTAAATATTATATGTCAATAATTTTTGGATTATTAATCCTGGGAGCCTCACCAAAATTGGCCTTGGCTCAGGACAAAGATTCAATCGTACATTTTGATTATCACAAGCTGAAGCCTATTGTACAGGTATTTGGCACTGCCGTCTACAATGTGGATGAAGATCATTACGCCTATGGCTTTGGCAGAGCTCATTTGGGTTTTCAATATAGTTTCAATGATAAATGGTCTTCTAAGATCATCATTGATCGTGGAAGACCAAGCATAGTAGGGCAGATCTTAGTGGCCGATTCGACAGGGAATCTTTTATCTGTTGAAAATTCATCCATGGAGGGGGCTTACTATACTATGTTTTTGAAGTTTGCAAATCTTCATTGGGATATTAATCAGAAGCTTAGCATTGAGGGTGGTGCTATTCTACAGAATCATTACATCACCCAGGAGCGCTTCTGGGGATTACGTTATGTTGCCCAGACTTTTCAGGATTTGTATTGGAAAATTCCAAGTAGTGATTTAGGTTTTATAGCCCGATTAAAAATTAACAGATATTTTTCAGTCGATGCAACTGTAACTAATGGCGAAGGCCCGAGAATAAATCAAGATAAATTCGGAAAGTTGAAATATTCTGCCGGTATAGATTTTAATCCCGGTAACAAGATACAAACCCGAATTTATTATCATAATCAGCAAACAGGCGATCCCGAAGCTGCTACTGAGCAATTGCTGTCTTTGTTTGCAGGGATAAAGCCAAATGATAAAATCCGCATAGGCGGTGAATTTAATTACATAAACAATCTCCACAGTATAAATGGACAAAACAATTATGGCTATTCTTTATATGGAGCTTGGTGCTTTATCAGTAATACTGAATTGTTTTGTCGATATGACCAACTCAAATTTAAGGAAACTAATGATAGTTCTCTACTAAATCTGGATAACGGGAGTTCTATAATTGTGGGATTCTCGTATGCCCCAGTTAAAGGAGTACACATGTCTCTTAATTATCAGGTTTGGTTACAAGAGATGTCAGATAAAGAAAATCAAAATAGAATTTTATTAAGCATGGAATATAATCTATAAAGAAGGAGGAATTATGGCAGATAAAAACGTTGCTTGTGCCTGTGGATTTGACAGTTATGTCGTAATGTCATGTTCCGGGGGCATCTGATTTGGGACAAATATCAGATATTGTTGCACGTGAACTTGGCAGTAAGAATAACTGTAAGATGCATTACTTAGCTGTGGTTGGTGCAGGAATTGAGAAATCAATCTAAAATTTCAGAACAGAAGAACTCCGAATCATTGATGGTTGTCAGGTTGAATTCGGAGAACTAATGATGGAACAGAATAATATTTCAGATTGTAAATGTTTACGAATCACAGACTTTACTTTGTAAAAGGAGAAACACCACCAACAAAAGAAAATATGCAAAAAGTTTATGATAAGGCAGAGATCATTTATTAACTGTAATAACTAAAGTCATGAAAACAAAATCATTAGGTTTTATCGGAGGAGGACGTGTCACCAGAATTCTTCTGCAGGCTTTCGCAAATAAAACCACAAAGTTTCATTCAATAATTGTATACGATATCAATCCTGATGTTCTGGCTGCTCTTTGCAAGCAATTCCCTGATATAGAATTAGCTGAAACCCCGGCTCAGGCTGCCTGGCAATCAATAGTTATAATTGCTCTCCATCCACCTGTAATTATGGAGTGCTTAAACAAAATAGTCGATTCAATTACTACTGATTCTGTGGTAGTTTCTTTGGCACCAAAAATTACAATTGAAAAGATTGCAACTAAATTAAAGACGGCTAATATTGCTCGAATGATTCCCAATGCCACTTCGTTTATTAACGAAGGGTATAATCCAATCACATTTGCCAGCAATTTCTTGGAAAGCGAAAGGGCAAATCTATTGGACGTACTTGATGTTCTGGGACATAACTTTGAAACAGTAGAGTCAAAACTCGAAGCTTATGCCATGATATCAGCCATGCTCCCAACTTATTTTTGGTTTCAGTGGAATGAATTGGAGAAGCTTGGAACTCAAATGGGACTTACAGATATGGAAAGTCGCCGTAGTATTAGGGATACAATGGCAGCAGCAATAAATTTAATGTATGACTCAGAACTTGAACCCGAGCAAGTGAAAGACCTTATTCCTGTTAAACCAATTGGGGATAGTGAAGCTCAGATTCTTGAACTTTATCAAACAAAGTTGTTGGGTCTGTTCAGGAAAATCACTCCTTAAAATAATCATATGGATTATTCAATACAAGTTTTACATAATATAGGAGGTGTGGAGTATTTCCGCATACAGGATATTCATCATCAGAGGAACTGGAGGGAGCCTTTTAATGGGATTAAATACTGAATATATGGGATTTGTTATATCCGGCTTACCTTTTGTGACTCCAAAAGAGGCCTATGAGCTATGCAGCCATGGAGCAATGATGGTTGATCTACGTGGTGAATATCTAAGAGCCTATAAAGCATTCAAAATCAACAATGTCTATCATGCTCCTTTGGAGAAAATCGTGGAATTATTGAGTACTTATTCAAAGAAAGCAGTGATTATTTGTGCAGAAACTTCCTCTAGCGAAAAAAGCAAGATTATAATAAAAGAGATGCTAGCCATTGGGTATGAAAATATATACATTCTGGCCGGGGGATTTTTAGAATGGGAACGTGATGGATTTCCAATTGTTGAGGATAAGAATCATAGGCTTACAGGATCCTGCGTGTGCCAGTTGAAACCAAGGAAGAAAAAGTGATTGTCAAAAAGTGATAAGTTTATTTGATTGTTATTATTTCATGTCGTAAGCTTGCGACATATGATATTGAATTATGAATAAATCCGAGAAATTTAATGCTTTAATTGAGAAGATAAAAGCAGTTTAAAAATATTGCGAATCATAATACCCTAAACAGTCAAATAACAAATATTCATAAAATAGTAAGTTGTTATGAAGACACATTTTATTGTATTGTTTACATTAATGATTGCCTCTTTAAGCTTACATACAAGCTCATTAAAAATCTAGCTTTTCTCATGATTCTATTATTTTTGAGAAAACAACACACGACTATGGTGTTAAAACATAGGGTGGTGATGGCAATTATGCATTTAATTGCCAAAAGATCCCATCGCTGCTGGGAAAACTGGTGTCATAAATGTTAAATACGATACGAAAAGACTAATTCTATGTGCCGGAAATACCTGCCGGAGCCAAATGACACATGGTTTGGTGGCAGGAAATTAAAACTTCCACATGCGTTTTGTTCCCCGGCGGCTTTGATTGGAGCTAGTAACTTCTTTGAACTTGCAGTGGCGGTGGCTATTGCCCTATTCGGATTCAATCTCAAACTGCTCTTGTTACTGTAGTTGGGGTACTGTTGTAAGTGCCTGTCATGCTTTCATTATTAGAGTAATCTTATTGACATATATTTGTCCTCACTTAACGAGAATTGTATATTTGTGAATATGAACCCAGCTCGTCAATTAGATTATACCGAACATGCTGAGATATACAAGGCATTAGCACATCCGACCAGACTATTTATCGTATATGAGATTGCTGAAAACAAGCGATCCGTCACTGAACTAGCCACAAAAGTTGGTGTTGATATTTCAACAATGTCAAAACACCTGGAAATTCTTAGAAGTCGAAAAATTATCTCAAGAGTGAAGGAAGGAAACCAGGTTTTTTACAAATTGGAATTTACCTGTCTTCTAAACTTTTTTGAATGTGTAAATAATAATTTAGCAAAGTAGAATCATTTCTTTGTTCTAAAAGCTTTTCATGCTATATTTATTGGCTATTTGGCAAAGTGCCTAATTAACCAACAATAACTATAAAACGATGAAAGAAAAAATTTCAAGAACTGATTTCTTAAAAAAGGGAGCAGTTGCTTCCTCAGGTGTTGCTGCCTTGACATTTCTTGGTGCAGGTCTTGTGAAAACAACTAAAGCATCGGCAACGGAAACCAGCACTGCCTGGCCATGGCCCTATGTTGCGCTTGATCCAGAGGTGGTTCGTATAAAGGGTCATGACACATTTTGGGCTGGGTATGCCTGTTCTGCAGGTGCCTTTGATGCAATTATCTCGGCTCTGCAGGAATCTGTAGGAGATCCTTATACAAATTTCCCAACAAAGTTGATGGTTTTTGGACATGGTGGTGGAGCTGGTTGGGGTACTCTTTGTGGGTCCTTAAACGGAGCTGCGGCAGCTATTTCGCTGGTAACAGACAAGGCCACATCAGACCTTCTTGTTAACGAATTGATTGGATGGTATACTCTGGAAAAGTTCCCATCTGACACGAGTAATACCTATGCCACAGCTCACACCTTCACCAATAATAACCATGACATGGAGCTACCACAAGGTATTTGTGGGTCACCTTTATGCCATGTCTCCGTCACCCATTGGTGTGAAGTAGCCGACAAGGCTGTAGGATCAAATGAGAGGAAAGAAAGATGTGCCCGACTGACTGGCGATATTGCTGCTAAGGCTGTGGAATTACTAAATGCCCATTTTGATGGATCATTCGTTTCTTATTATGTAGCTCCTGATTCTGTTGGCGATTGCCTTGCTTGCCATGGTGGAGCCGGAATGGTAGCAAATGTTGCTATGAAGCAAACTTGTATCCCCTGCCACGGTGCTGAGCCTCATTCATCAAGTTTTGGAGATCCCGGTGCCTTAAACCATACTTTTAAGGTAAAGCAGAACTTCCCAAATCCTTTTAATTCAAATACTACTATTGAATTCACTCTGCCGAAGCCAGAAAATGTTACAATAGAGGTTTATAACCTCAATGGTCAACACATCAAAACTCTGGCAAGTAATAAGCATTACACTGCAGGAGATTATTCATTACAATGGAATGGAAACGATGAACATGGACAGTCCGTTGAGTCTGGGATGTATTTTTCCGAATTAGAGCTGGTAAGGGCATGAAAACAATGAGTATGATGAAAATGTAGTATTCATCGAGTAAATGTAAAATTCAAAGGGTACAATTATTTGTTTTTGACTTGTAGAGCTGTTTTAATTAGCACCTATCATGTGCAAGATGAGCCATTCAGATGGCTTCCCTATGGATTCTTTTCGGAAACTGAAGGCGGATTGAATATACGTATTACCTATATACCAATATAACAAGGATGATTATTCCACTTATTCCGGCCATATCTTAAACAAGGATCTAATCTGATTAGATTCATTTTCTATGCGAGCTCCAAAAATCAACTCCGGTCCGATGATGTGGATACAATCATTGCTTAGCTCAGAGATCTTGGGTTCGTTTTGTGGATCAAATAGAGTTGCTCAATAAGCCCGAGGAAGTTCATACGAAGCAATTTGGTATAGTATTTCCTTTTACCTCCGGATTAACGGGATGGATTTCAGAATGGTTTGCCGGCCTCTTCACCGGACTGGTAACACTTGCCCTGATTTGGGGCATTTGCTATTGGCTCTATCGAAAGAAGATCTTTATAAGAATTTAATCAATCTTATATGCCATCAACACATCCCCATGCCTGATGTACATCACACCATCAGACAGAACCGGCTGTGAAAAATGCTGACCTTTTCCCTGATCAATTCTAAAGCTACCTCCGATTTCGAATTCCCCCTCAGTATAATTAATCAGGTTAAGTTCCCCATTATGTCCGTAGCAAATAAACTTGTTGTCACTGAAAATCAGGGCTCCACTTGCAACTTTAACTGAATCAACCACTTTGCCTTGCTCCAATTCCAAAGATTTGAGATAATTCCCTCTTACAGTGGTAAACATAAGGTCATCATGAATGATTAATCCATCAAAATTATTTTTCACCTTGTCATTACGCCATACTTCGTTTACGCTTGATCCATCAGCAGCCAATTTCAGCTTAACTGCGCCCTGGCTGTAACGGTCACCAAATACCTGATAAATAAAGCCCTCATTATAAATAGGAGTATTGCAATGATCACCTTCAGCCTCATAGCCATCGATATTGTAACTCCATAATAATTCACCTGTGGCCTGATCAAGTCCAAGCAGGTAGTAATGTGACATAGTAACCAGGACTTTACGATCAGGGAGATCAATGAAAATCGGCGAGCAAAATGAGGAAGTATCCTTCATAGCAACTGATGCCCAAACCTCTTCTCCCGTATAGCGGTTAAGTGCCACAATATTATTGACCTGACCACTGGGATAACAATACAGATTGTCTTCATCAATAGCCAGAGATTCAGAAATACCAAAATACGGCTGATAACCACCCAGGTCTTTTACCATGTCAAGCTCCCATTGAACATCCCCTGATGAAACATCACAGCAAATAATTCGTCCTTTACCTGATACGGTATAAACCAAATCATCTAATACAGTAGGAGTTGATCTTGACCCGGGGTAAGTTGCTGAAAAGCCCGAACCTAAAAACTCTCTTCCCATTGGAGTTTTCCATAATAGCGTCCCTTCCAGATCAAAGGCAAACAGGTGACTAATACTATCAATCTCACCGTTAATAAATACTTTATCTTTTGTTATCACAGGAGCTGCATAACCACGGCCAATTCCCTCAGCTGACCATTGCAACTCGGGACCAGCATCCGGCCACTGGTCTGAAAGATTGCTTTCAATGTACTGCCCATCTCTGTTCGGCCCACGAAATTGCGATATCCCAGGAGGATATACATGTGTACAAGCAATTAATACTAAGGCAAGAATGGCATAAACTGATATTTTCTTTAAAAATGATAATCCCAAATTACTCATGGCTTTGTGCTTTGTTTCAGATAAATAAGTTTCGTATAAAAATATAAAAAGATCTTACTAACAAGACTCAACAAACTAAAAATTATTACAAGTGGCTATACTATCCTCCACACGAAGGCCTTCAGGAAAAATACAGATTTTCACTTCATTATTAACCTTAGGTGTGTTTCTCTTTTGAATGAACCTGATTCACTCATACTTGAGCAAAATGGAATAGCTGATGGGGACGTTTTCATGTCGTTAGACTGATCAAATTACTTTGAGAATGAAGTAAATTCTCAGTCAATAGGCATGATAATTCTCACAAAAGCTCCCTTGTCTTTATTATTCCCATTTTCAATGCTTCCACCATGAGCTTTTACAATGAGGTTTGATAAAAACAGATCCAATCCTGGGTTTTTATCCATATGATCTTCACTTTCAAAGGGCCCTATCTCATTAATTATAAATTCATTACTAAAACCAACTCCCGCATCCCTAATTTCAATGATCAGATCCTTATCTTGATTGCTGACAATAACAGATACCAAACCATTATTTGGGGAGTATTTTATTGCGTTATGCAAAATACTGACAATACACTTATGGAAGTAGTTTTTGTCGACATTTATAATTTCATTATCTGTGTCGATGGTTTGTAAGATTTTAACCTTTTTACTCTCGATAAAAGCATCTATATCAGCAATGGCATTTAAAATAATTTGCTTAACACTTACCTTAGTTGGCTTAATTAGTTCTTTATCATAAGTATTTAACTGACTTATGTCCAAAGCCTTAATTGAGAATTCCTCAAGTCTTGTCGTCGATTTATTCAACAATTCAATATATGTTTCAGATTCCTCGGTTAATCCAGTGTCAGTTATCAGAGTGGCCATTCCAATAATCGCATTTAAAGGAGTCCGTATCTCATGGCTAATTATTTGAAGAAACTGGGCTTTTGCACTATCCAACTGCAATAACTTTTTATTGGCAATATTTAGTTCTGCAGTTCGCTCATCAACCTTTTCTTCCAGCCAATTATTTACTTGTTTTAATTTATCCTTACCTTCTTTTAATTCCACATGAGTTTTCACCCTTGCTAATAGTTCATTGGTACTGAATGGCTTACTTACATAATCCAAGCCTCCGAGATCGAAAGCCTTTTCAATACTTTCAATGTCGGTTTTGGCTGTTAGAAAAATGATGGGAATTTCATTTTTGTCCGGATCATCTTTAATCCTTTGGCATACCTCAAACCCATCCATCTCTGGCATCATGATATCTAAAAGAATAAGGTCAAAATCTTCAAATTCAACCAATTTCAAAGCATCAGATCCATTTAATGAAAAGTCGACATCGTATCCATTTTCCGAAAGGAGATTGGCTAAAAACTCAATATTATTAGTATTGTCGTCAACCACAAGAATTTTATACTTTTTACTTTCCATGTGTCGTTGATTTAAGATTATTTAAGAAAACTGATAATCCTTTAATTAGTTTTCTCTCTCTGTTTATGTTAAACGATTCTCTGGCAACTTGAATTTCCTTACCATAATTGATCAGGTTTGTTGCGTTATAACGGTCTCCTATTTCTATCATCAATCCAGCCAATTCTAGTATGTTTTTCTTATTCCAGACAACTTTAATTTCTTCTAATACAGGTATAATCTGTTTGTCAATTTCCAATAGAACTTCCTCCAGCTTGTCAATTGACTCAATGCTAACTCTCTCAGTTAGATCTTCTTTCTTAACTTCTGCAGAATAATTCAAGTGTTTCATTAAACAGCTCAGGATTTCGGATAAACTTGCAGGTTTTCGAATGTACCCATTGAATCCTAAACCAATAATTTTCTCCTCATCTTTGTCAAACGCAGAGGCTGTAATTGCGATTATCGGAATTTTAGACCATTCAGGATTCTTAAGGATAATCTCATTTGTCTCATAACCATCCATAACCGGCATCCGAAGATCAAGAAAAACCATATCAGGTTTATACTTTTCTATAGCTATTAAAGCTTCTTCTCCATTTTCAGCTTCAATTACATTGATTTTATAACCACTCATGTATCCCTTCAATACATCTCTGTTTGTCTTAATATCATCAACAACCAAAACGGTTGATTCTTCGAAGAGGATAGAATCAAGATCAAAATCAATATTTTCTTCAGATTCAACATCACCTTCACTATACTTGACATTGTTTAATATTACAGTGAAAATACTGCCTTTGCCAACTTCACTTTCCAATTCAATTGTACCATCCATTATAGTGACGAGGTGTTTTGTAATGGCAAGACCTAATCCTGTCCCTTCAAATCTCTTACTATCTAATCCTTCAATTTGATCGAATGCCCGAAAAATCTTCTGATGATTCTCCACTGAAATGCCAATACCAGTATCTTTTACTCTGATAATCAAATCAAGATATTTGTTTGTCTTATTCTGGCATCTTGTTTCGACTTCTATTATCCCTTTCTCAGTGAATTTTATAGCGTTATTTATCAAGTTGATAAGAATTTGTTTTATTCTTAACTCATCAATATTTATTGAACTTGGTAAATCTTTTGAGATCACTGTGTGTAAATGCAGATCTTTTTCATCTGATCTCACCTTTAACATGTTTATCGTATCCTGCACAAGGTCCTGTATGTTAGTGGGTTCATTGCTAAAATCAAGCTTCCCTGATTCAATTTTGCTAAAATCCAGGATGTCATTTATTAATTGAAGTAATGTTTTACCACTATTCTGTATGGATGAAAGATAATTTAATTGAGATTGGTCTTTAATGCGTCTTGACAGTAGCTCGGAAAACCCCAAGATAGCATTCATTGGGGTACGGATCTCGTGACTCATATTGGACAAAAATGTACTTTTAGCTCTATTGGCATCTTCAGCCATTTTTATTGATTTTTTTAGCTCTGATTCGATCTGCTTTCTTTCTGTAATATCTGTGATTGTGGTAGCTAGTCTAACCGAATTGCCCTTTTCATCTTTAATGACAAAGAAGTTATGAATCGTTGGGAATGTTCCCCCTCCAGCTTTGAGATGATCTAACTCCCCTCTCCAGTGGCCTTCTTTTATTGCTGAAGGAATGACTATTTCTCTTAGCTTCTTTTTTGCTTTTTTTGGATAAAACTGCAAAAAAGACTCATTCATTTTTGCCTTGTCTATTCCGCATAAATCACATAATCTTTTGTTTTGATACAAAATTTGTGTATCTAATTCGGCCATACCAAATCCTTCGATAGAGGTGTCGGCGAATAATTTAAATTGCCGGAGTTCTTCCTCAACCTGTTTTCGTTCAGTAATATCCTCCTTAACAGCAACAAAGTGTGTGATTTCCTCCTTTTGATTTAACAAGGGTGAAATAATTGCGCTT